>ERZ795057.1379-NODE-1379-length-21186-cov-37.800956_pt1 | contig 21186 bp, 17 predicted proteins | sample MGYA00375141_ERZ795057 | MGnify/ENA primary metagenome ERZ795057 (study PRJEB30186, sample SAMN05720163) | activated sludge metagenome | isolation source: Anaerobic digester | place: Hong Kong | collected 2015-01-26 ... | reverse complement strand
GAGATATTGCTGGGCTGATATGTTCTTTTCATAATAGTCTCCTGCACTTGGCGTGAACCTTGCGACCCTCGCCCGTTCTTTTCAGCATTTTCCGGAAGCGGAAAGTTAGCTAAATTGACCCCCTTTGTCAAGTTCCGCCCACCTACTTGGCCCTGTGGCTTTTGTTTTGCATTATTCCCCTGAGTTTTTTCTTTCATTCCTTTCGGAGAGTGGTATGGTTTTTTCTCCAGAAGACGCGTTCGATCTCTGTCTTGACCGGGCCAGGGAGCTTATGGGCGTCGAGAAGTTCAACAGCTGGCTGGCAAATGCTTCTTTCAGGGGTTACAGCGGCAATGTTGTCACGGTCGGTCTTGATTCCGATATAAGGGTCAATTTCGTTTCCCAGCACTACAAGGACAAGCTCGAGGGCCTTCTCCGAGAGATAACCGGCAACGACTCCATTTCTATCAAGTTCACACACAGGCCTGAAACCCTCAATCTCGGAAGCTTCTCCTCCAGTTTCTCTTCCAGGGATCAGCTTTTCGACAACTATCTCTACCCCGAGTATGTCTTCAGCCGTTTCATCAGCGGGCCCACCAATGAACTTGCCCACGCGAGCGCCGTTGCTGTTGCCCACAACCTCGGCCACTCCACCCAGAACCCGCTTTTCATCTACGGCGGTGTGGGTCTAGGCAAGACGCATCTTGTCCAGGCCATTGCACATTACGTCAGGGACAACAAACCAGGTGAAACATTTGCCTACATATCCAGCTCCCAGTTCACCAGCGACTACATCAGGGCCCTGGATCCCTCCAGCAGTTTCGAGCACAGTTCCGCAAGGCAGATGGAAAAGTTCAAGGACCGTTTCAGGAAGTGCGACTATCTGATAATGGAGGATGTTCAGTTCCTTGCGGGAAAGGACAGCACCCAGGAACAGTTCTTCCAGATATTCAATGAGCTATACCTCATGGGAAAACAGATCGTCCTTACCTCCGACCGCCATCCAAACGAGATAGAGCCTCTTGAGGAAAGGCTTATCTCCAGGTTCCAGTCGGGAATGCTGGCAGACATAAAGCCTCCCAGGTTCGAGACACGGAAGGCCATACTTAACCAGAAACTGCGAGACGAGAACATCCGCCTTGATTCAAACGTTGTTGATTACATCGCCGAGAGCGTTACCTCGAACGTCAGACAGCTGGAAGGCGCTGTCAACATCATTGCCGCTAACATGAGGATCCAGAACACCACCCCTTCACTTGAGAATGTACGGAACCTTGTTAAGGAATTCCTTGGCTCGGCTTCTCGCAGGCTTAATCCAGCCTCCATTACCGCAGTAACCGCCGACGTATTCGGTGTTAACAAGGAGGCCCTCAAGGGCAAGAAGAGAAAGAGGGAGATCCTTGTACCCAGACAGGTGGCAATGTTCCTCATCAGAGAAATGACTGAACTCCCCCTTGAGGAAATAGGTGATTACTTTGAAAGGGACCATTCAACGGTGGTGAACGCCATTAAAAGGGTCAACACTCTCATGGAGCAGGACCCCTCTTTCAGCCGGCAGGTGGAAGAGGTAAAAAGGTCCCTGGAGAACTGATCTCACTGTTGATATCCCTGTGGATTTCTCCAACGGTCCCGGCTCTGTGGAAAACTTCCGTTTCACTGTGTTCTTTTCAACATTTTTTCAACATCGCAAGTACCTGTGATTTCCCATGGAAGGGTTACTTTTGCACGCTCTTTGAGGTATAATTACTGATGTTGTATTCTGTTTCTTTCTGTTCTTATTACTGAAACCGTGGAGGGCTTCCTATGGTGAACTTACTTGTGGATCACAAGACTCTTTTTCTCGGTCTTAACACTGTGGCTTCGGCCCTTCCTCCCAAGACCAGTCTGCCGTCCCTCTCCAACATCCTTCTTGAAACCCAGGGGGAAAAACTGAAGCTGGCGGCCACCGATCTTGACACCACGGTCATCACCTGGGTTCCCGCAACTATCTCCTCCCAGGGCTCCATTGCACTCCCGGGGAAGAAACTGCTTGAGATCGTCAGGGAACTTGACGGCTCCGACGTAAGCATAAGCACCAGCGGTTCCCGCACAAGCATAAGCTGTGAAAAAAGCTCCTTCACCCTTCCGGGAAGCAGCCGCGACAGCTATCCCTCTCTTCCTTCGCCGGGCTCTGCGGACAGCATGACAGAGCTTCCGCTTGACATGGTCAGGGAAGCCATTGCCAGAACATCCTATGCCGTCGCCGGTGCAAGCGAGATAAGGGCATCCCTTACCGGCTCTCTCTGGAAATTCCTTCCAGAAGGCCTTGAAATGGTAGCCACCGACGGCCACCGACTCGCGAGGATCAGGCTTACTCAGCTTAAGCGGGAAACGGATACGGGTCTTGAGGCGATCATCGCCCCTAAGGCACTCAATCTTCTTCAGCGGCTCAGCACCAGTGATAAGGTGCTCATGTCCTCCCAGGGTTCCCAGGTGAGTTTCCATGTGGGGGACACCAGCATTTTCAGCCGGGTGATCGATGGCCCTTATCCTCCCTACGAGAAGGTCATTCCCTCAAGCAATGAACTGAAACTCACCGTGAACAGGGAAGATCTCCTGGGCGCCCTTAAGAGAATGAGCATCATCGCAAATCCCGCAACCCGGCAGATAATGTTCACCATTGAGCACAACAGGGTGATCCTGCAGGCGGAGAACACCGATGCCGGAGAGGCCAGGGAAGACATAGAGGCCGACTACTCGGAGGATCCTCTTCAGATAGCCTTCAACGGTAACCTCGTGATGGACATTCTCAGAAGCATGAACAGTGAAGATGTCTGTCTGAGCATGCACGACAGCTCCACGGCGGTGATCATAACGGAGGTGACCGATGACGATACCTTCGATTACCTTACTCTGGTCATGCCCGTAAGGCTTCCGGATCCAGTCTGAGCGAATGAAGAACATCAGTGAGCTGGTGGACGAGCTTCTCGGGGATCTCGACCTTGACTCGATCCTTCCGAGAAGAAAAGCGCTGGCCCGCTGGAACTCTATAGCGGGGAAGAAACTTGCCGAGTACTGCTCTTCCCCTGTGATCGATGGAGACTGCCTTCAGGTTCTCACAAGAAGCCCCGCTGCGGCAATGGAGCTGAAGTACAGGAGCAGCGAAATACTATCGGCCCTGAACAGGGAAGCCGGTGCGGAGGTTTTCAGGACCCTCAGGGTCTCCATCCGCCTGGTTAAGGAAGACAGAAAGGAAGATTTTGGCCGTTAAACCTGAAAACACCTACGGCGCCGAGTCGATACAGATCCTGGAAGGCCTCGAAGCCGTCAGAAAAAGGCCTTCCATGTACATTGGCTCTACCTCCTCCACCGGCCTGCACCATCTTGTTTACGAAGTTGTCGACAACAGTGTTGATGAAGCCCAGGGCGGGTACTGCACCAGCATTGAGGTTGAGCTTCAGCCCGATGGCGGAGTAACCATCACAGATAACGGGAGAGGAATCCCCACCGATATTCATCCTAAAACCGGGATCTCAGCCCTGCAGGTGGTCATGACCACCCTCCATGCCGGCGGCAAGTTCGACAACAGTTCCTACAAGGTGTCCGGAGGGCTTCACGGTGTTGGCGTAAGTGTCGTCAACGCGCTGTCCAGCAGGCTCAGGGTGAAGGTCAGCAAAAAGGGCAGCACCTGCACCCAGGAATACACAAGGGGTCTTCCGGATTACCCCCTTGCCGAAACCCCTGATGACTCCAGGATCACAGGTACCAGCATTCACTTCATCCCAGATGAAGAAATTTTCGAAACAACCGAGTTCAGCTTCGACATTCTTGCCAAGAGGCTCAGGGAACTGGCTTTCCTTAACAGCGGTCTGAAAATATCCATTTCCGACAGAAGGTCCCCTGAGGGCAAGAAAAAGGTCTTCAGGTACGAGGGCGGAATAACCTCCTTCGTCGGTTTCCTTAACGAAAACAAACACCCTCTTCACGAACCGCCCGTTCACATTACGAAGGAGGGTGAACTGGAAGACGGCTCTTTCGTGCTCTCCGATGTTGCCCTGCAGTACAATTCAGGCTATCAGGAAGATGTCTTCAGTTTTGCAAACAACATCAACACCATCGACGGGGGGACCCACCTGACGGGCTTTCGTGCCGCCTTAACCAGATGTCTTAACGACTACGCTTCCAGGAACGGTCTGTTCAAGAAGACCGATCAGTCATTCACCGGTAACGATGTTCGAGAAGGGCTCACAGCGGTTGTCAGCGTCAAGCTCTCAAGTCCCCAGTTCGAAGGACAGACCAAGACCAGGCTGGGGAACAGGGAGATAAAGGGTGTAGTGGAGAACACTGTCTATTCCGGCCTTGAACAGTTCTTCGAGGAGAACCCCGGCGACGCCAGGAAGATAGTACAGAAGTGCATTGACACATGCGCCGCGCGTCAGGCTGCCAGGAAGGCCAGGGAACTCACAAGAAGGAAGAGCGCCCTTGAGACCGCCTCCCTTCCGGGAAAACTCTCCGACTGCACCGTGAGGGACCCGGAACACGCTGAGCTTTTCCTGGTGGAGGGTGATTCCGCTGGGGGAAGCGCGAAGCAGGGTCGTGACAGATACTTCCAGGCAATTCTTCCCCTGAGGGGAAAGATCATCAACGTTGAGAAGGCGCCCCTTCACAAAATTTTGGCCAACAATGAGATAAGAACTCTTGTTACCGCCGCCGGCACCGGGATAGGTCAGGAGGACTTCGAACTGGACAAGCTGAGGTACGGAAAGATCATCATCATGACCGATGCCGACGTTGACGGAGCGCACATCAGAACACTGCTTCTAACGTTCTTCTTCCGCTACATGCCAAGGCTGATCGAAGAGGGCCATATTTTCATCGCTCAACCCCCTCTATACCGGTTGAAATGGGGTAAAAAGGAGGTATACGCCTACTCCGACCATGAGAGGAACAGGATACTTAAGGAAGAAGCGGCTTCCACAGGGATTACGATCCAGCGGTACAAGGGACTCGGCGAAATGAACCCGGAGCAGCTCTGGACCACCACCATGGATCCGGAGAACAGGCTGATGCTCCAGGTGAGAATGGACGACGCCGTGGAGGCTGACAGGATATTCTCCATTCTAATGGGGGACGAAGTGGAGCCCAGGCGAAACTTCATAGAGCAGCACGCCGGGGAGGTGACCAACCTTGACTACTAAGGACAAAGAGAACAAAGACCTCGACCGGGAAAGGGACATCGCCTCCCTGAATCATATTGAGCTCGAGGACGAAATGAAGAAGTCCTATCTCGACTATTCCATGAGCGTGCTCGTGGGCAGGGCTCTGCCGGATGTGCGTGACGGCCTCAAGCCCGTTCACCGGCGCATACTCTACAGCATGTACGAGCAGAAGCTCACCCACCAGAGGGCCTTCAAGAAATCCGCCACGGTGGTTGGCGATGTCCTTGGAAAATACCATCCCCACGGCGACGGCTCTGTTTACGATGCAATGGTCAGGATGGCCCAGGACTTCTCCCTGAGGTATCCACTGGTGGACGGACAGGGAAACTTCGGATCGGTGGACGGGGACCCCGCCGCGGCGTACAGATACACAGAGGCGAGGATGGCCAGGATCGGAGAGGAAATGCTCTCCGACATCGACAAGGAAACGGTTGACTTCGAACCGAACTTCGACCAGAGGCTTACCGAGCCATCGGTGCTTCCCTCGGGTATACCGAATCTTCTTGTGAACGGATCCTCGGGGATCGCCGTGGGCATGGCCACGAACATACCACCGCACAACCTCAGGGATACGGTGAACGCCTGCATAGCACTGATAGAGAACCCTGAGATCACCGACGAAGAACTCATAGACATCATCCAGGCTCCGGACTTTCCCACCGGCGGGATCATCATGGGTCTCCGGGGGGTAAGGAACGCCTACCTGTCGGGCAGGGGGAGAATTGTAGTCAGGGGCCGTGTCGACTCCGAAGAGGTGGAGGGCAGGAACTGTCTGATAGTGACCGAGCTTCCCTACATGGTCAACAAAGCCAGGCTCATCAAGTCCATTGCCGACCTGGTGAAGGACAGGAAGATCACCGGCATCGCAGACCTCAGGGACGAATCCGACAGGGCCGGCATGAGGATAGTAGTTGTCCTTAAGAGGGACGCGGTCGAGGAGATCGTCCTGAACCAGCTCTTCAAGAAGACCGCCCTGGAAACCAGTTTCGGCGCGAACCTCATCGCCCTGGTGGACCAGATCCCGGGAAGGCTCTGCCTCAGGGACATGCTCTCCCTCTACACCGATCACCGGCACTCCGTTATCCACCGGCGCACCACTTTCCTGTTCGAGAAGGCTGAAGCAAGGGCGCACATACTTCGGGGTCTCATCAAGGCCCAGGACAACATCGACGAGGTCATACGGATCATCAGGGCCTCTTCTTCCCAGACGGAAGCAAGGGACTCTCTTATAGACACCTTCGGCTTCACTGAGAAACAGGCCCAGGCCATCCTGGACATGAGGCTGGGCAAGCTCACCGCCCTGGACAGGAAGTCGCTTGAAGAGGAACTCGCCGAGCTGGAAACGACCATCGAAGAGCTTCGCCGTTTACTGGAGCAAAGGGAACTCAGGATGAAGGTTGTGGCCGACGAGCTCAGGGAGATCGCCGAGAAGTACGGAGAAGACAGAAGGACGGAGATAGTACCCTACGCTCCAGACGAAATAGATATTGAGGACATGATACCCGACGAGCCCATGGTGGTCATGGTTTCCCACAGGGGCTACATCAAGCGTCTTCCCCTTGATACATGGAGAAGCCAGGTAAGGGGCGGAAGGGGCAAGACCGGCGTTACCACCAGGGAGGAAGACTACCTGGAACAGGTCTTCGTTGCCACAAGCCATTCCTACATCCTCTTCTTCACCAACATGGGCATATGCCACTGGCTCAAGGTATGGCAGATACCCGAAGGGGGAAGGAACAGCCGTGGAAAGGCCATCATTAACCTGCTGGAGCTTACTCCGGGGGAAAGACCCGTTGCCAATGTCTGCGTCAAGGACTTTGCCGGAGAGCGCTATGTCCTGATGGCCACCAGCGGCGGCATGGTGAAGAAAACCAGGCTGGACAGTTACGGAAGGCCCAGAAGGAACGGGATCAAGGCGGTTAAGCTTGCGGAAGGCACCGAGCTTGTGAAGGCTGTTCTCACGGACGGCTCCTCCAGCGTGGTGCTGGCTTCCTACCTCGGAAGGGCAGTGAAGTTCTCCGAAACAGAGGTTAAGCCCCAGGGTCGTGACACCATGGGGGTGAACGGAATGAGGCTCGATGCCCACGACAGGATCGTTGACCTTGTCACAGTATCGGAAGACGACATACTGATGACCGTTACCGAGAACGGCTACGGAAAGAGGACCCCATCCTCCGAATACAGGGAAACTCACCGGGGGGGAAAGGGTGTGATCAACATCATAACCGACGAGAGGAACGGAGGAGTTGTTGCGGTTTCAGCTCCCGAGACCGGATGTGAGATGCTGGTGGTAACCGTAGCGGGAATGGTGATCAGGTTCAAGTGCGACGAAGTCAGCGTGATCGGCAGGGCGACAAAGGGAGTTAAGCTCATCAATCTTCACGAAGAGGATACTGTTTCAGATGTAACCCTTATTCGAGAGGACATGATTGAAGGGGATGATTCCTCGGAAAACGAGAGCTGATGCCATCTCGTAACGATCAGCTCAACAGGCAGATACGAACCTGGCTTTCGGTGAGGAACCTGGGCAGCATTCCGGTTCCTCCCCCGGAGATCAATCCTCCTCCGATGCCGGACCCCTCCAGGGTAGAACTGAAATCGGTTCCCAGGCTTCAGGGGTCCATCGAACGGCTTGCGGTATCCCGCGGTCTCGGAGAGGCCGTTCCGTCACTGGCTTCCCTCATGTCCGTCATGGACAGAATGGAGGCCGAGGGCATCTACAATTTCCTGATTGGTCTCATCGTACCTGATACATACGATCCTGTCATAGCTGAGAACTGGTTCAGGCAGTGCCACACTCTCCGGTCATCCCAAATGCCCTTCGGGATCAGGGGTTTTTTCGAGCTTCTTGAGGCATATTCGCCGGATTCCTTCGGAATAACGTTCATCGAGGCCCTCTCCTGCTGGCTGAAAGCACTCAGATCCGCCGGCAGCATAGCCTCGGCGCATGTTGCTCTGCCCCTCAAGGTGGCTGGAACCTTTCCGGAAAGATTCGGATTCGTTTGCCTCAGGATGAGCTCCGGCGGAACGGACATAGTAAATGCCCTGGAGAAGTATTTTGCCAGGATAGATAAAGAAGCTATCGACGATGATACCGCGGTCATGCTCCTGGACTACACCATCGAGACCGGCTGGCTTCTCGACGACTCCGACTACACTCAGATATGGAACCTGATCAAAAGGCGCGGCAGGCTGGTTCATGGAAGGCTTAGCAGGGGGCTGGTCCCGGTGAGCTCCATAAGGTTCCTTGCGGGAATCCTCAGCGCTATTGAGTCCAGGAGGGACCTTGAGGAGCTCTTCTCCTCGGAGAGGGTCCACAAGGTCATGGAACTCTTTGACACCCATGACAGGAAAAGGGTCGCCTCCATACTGGAAAGCAGCCGGGACCTGAGGATACAGGTTGACCATCAGCTGGAAATGGACCTTGTGATCGAAGCGGTTTCCCACGGTATAGCCGGAAGCGACCATGCCGCAATGGGTGAAGCAATAGTTTCCTTCCTGCATAATGTGCCCGGCGGGATCAGTCTCGGGAAGCTGGTGCGTTTCCTCAAGGCAATAGGCGAGGAGATCAGCGGCGAGGTGCTGCAGTTCCTTGCAAGGCTGGTGGAGGACACCCCCCCCGATGAGAGGCTCTCTCCCTCGAACACCATTCGGTTTTCCCGCATTGTCGCCGGGATACTTCCGGTAAGCGTAACTTCCGACAGGACGGCCCTCAAGGCATTCTACAGGTCCCTGGTGGAAATGAGTCACACCGAGGCAAGGAATGCGCTTATACAGCTGGACACGGCCGCCTTTCACAGCGGCATATCAATAAGCAGCGTGCTCGCCGCGAGTTCTCTCCTTATACGGGCCGCTGAACCTGAAGACACACGGAGGTACCTGGAGAGGATCCCCTCCACCGCAAGGCTCGTGGAGCTGCTGTCCGCCATCGACAGGAAGAAGACCCTCTCCGGTCTTGCTCCCCTGTGGGTTGAGGTAATTCTATCCTTCCCGGAGGAGGTAGAGAAGACGATCATAGACTTCATGGGCCGCATCAACGATGTAACCGTGAGGTGCCGATACCTGGAAAACGTTGTCACAAGGCTCCTTCAGGAAGTGCATCCCGAGGACCCTGTTTTCAGGGAGTGCCTCTCCTTCGCTGTAACCGGCTACAACAGCGCTGGGGACATTGACAAACTCAGGGACACCGAGCACAGGGTGTTTCAGAAGGTTCTCAGGGCGGGAGGCCGCATAGAAGCGGTTGACAGGGTCATTACGGATCTCCTTGTCATTCCGGGTTTCGAGGGGAACCGTTCTGAAGAGCTGATCTCGGGCATAAGGACCATCTGCGACCGCTTCAGCAGGACCGCCGTGTGGGAAGAGGGGGCTGACAGGCTTTTCTCCAGGTTCCTCAATACAGGCGTATCCAATATCCTTCGAGTCTTCGTGGACAATCCGCAGACCCTTGAGAATATCGACAGTTCGGTAATCGAGGAACTTGCGGAGAAGCTCATGCCCGGCGAAACATCCACCGCCAGCTCCGGTGTAACCGGCACAGGCGCCACCGCCGGTATCTTCTTCGGCTCCATACTTCCGGACTCCGTGGCTCTTCTGGCCAGGGAAGCTTCACTGCTGGTCCCATTCCTTTTCAGTGTTGCCGATGAGATCACCAGAAGCATTGGGGGAATGACCGGGGACAGCGAGTTCGCCGAGTACCTTGTCCGCAGGCTTGATCAGGAGATCCTCCAGGACAGGGTCACCGTGCTGGATTCATGGCTCTCCCAGAAAACCCCTCCTCCACTTTACCTGGATCCGAGCTGGCCCGGTTCCAGACGAGAGGAGTACGTAGCCCGCAAGAACGTTTTCGAGAACGCCAGAATGAAGCTGTATGGAGCGGTTTCCGCCCTTGTGGGGAACACAGGCGCCGAAACGAAGGAGATGGTACTGAACGTAGCCGGCATCCTGGCGGCGGAACTGAGGACAGCGAAGGTACCGGGTGCCGGATCCCTCTCCCTCAACTGGAACCGCGGCATGATGGAGGAACTCATCTCAAGGTCCCAGGGCGTTGCGCCATTCTCCCTTTTCGCCGCGAACAGGGCCGGCGCATATCCTCCACCAGAGGTCCTGGACTACCTGGAGGGTCTCGAAGGGTTCATGGAGCAGGACCTTTACAGCGGATGGAGACAGGCGGCCCTTCCGCCACTGCTGAACTGCGCCGTTGAAATAGTCCTGGCCTCCAAGAACTCCCAGGAGAAGGCAATGTCCATCGCCCGGGCGGCAACCGAAGCCATCGAGTTCCTGGGATTCTTCGATTCAGTCAGCTTCCTCTCCACCCTTAAGGAAAGCCTCTATAACCAGGCCGGCGGCATTGATCCTTCCGACCTTATGGAAAAGAGCTTCCTCCAGCCCCTTTGGAGGAGGAACTCCGCCGAAAGACTGGATCTGCTGATCCTGGGAATGGAAAAGAGCAGTCTGCTCATGAGCATCCTCCTGGAGAGGCTGGCAATGGAGAAGACCGTATCTGAGAAGATATCCTTCATGACCCGCTATTCCAACTTCTTCATATCCGTCGAGGAGGCCCTGCTGGAGATAGAGTCCGACTCCGTGCGTTCCAGGATAGCGGAAGCCCTTATGGAATCATGGATATTCAGCGGAACGGGAACCAGTGACAGGAGTCCGGTGGAGGAGGTCTCCGAAGCGGTGGACTTCGTCAAGGACGTGTTCAGAAGGGTCCGTTACGGAGGCGGCATAGTATCCGCCAGGGAAGCCGGAGAGATAAGCGCCGACATGAGGCGCAAGTACAGGGACAACGCCGATTCCGTTGCCATTATTCTCCGCTGGACGGTGGATCCCGCCAGGGAAGGTCTTCTCAAGATGCTGGAGGAAAGTCAGACCCTTCTGCAGGCCGCCGGTTCCGATTCGGAGCTCATGAGGCTCCTTGACATCCACGGCGCCGACGAGGGCTTCGTGAACGAGACTATCTCCCTGGTGGAAAAGCCCGGCGAACTGAAGGAATATCTGAAGGCAAGACAGCTCAAGGCCGGCGGAGGCTGACATGAAGAGAATACTTGTGCTCTCCACCGGAGGAACCATAGAGATGCTCCCCGGTGACGGGGGAATTACCATCGGGCCGGTGTCGGGAATGGATCTTCAGGTGCTCGACCTGATCCCTGGAGCCATGATATCCGTCGAGAGGTTCTCAAGCCTTCCCAGCCCCCATGTAACACCTGAGATAATGGCCGATATTGCCAGGCTTCTCCGATCATACGAGGTATCCGGTGATTACCACGGCGTTGTGGTTACCCATGGTACCGACACCCTCGAGGAAACCGCCTTCATGGCGGACATACACCTCGAGGGAACCCTTCCCGTTGTTTTTACCGCCGCCATGAGAAGCAGCAGCGAACTGGGTGTGGACGGGCCCAGGAACATCATGAATGCCGTCAGGGTAGCGTGCACCGAAACGAGCAACCTGGGGGTCACCGTGGTACTCAACGACGAGATCCACGCCGCGGGTCGTGTAACGAAGACCTGCACCTCCAACGTGAGCAGTTTCGACAGTCCCGGTTACGGTCCACTGGGTTTCGTGGATGATGACAAGGTCATCTACCACAGGCTTCCCATCTGGAGGCTCAATCTGCCCCGGGGTCCGCTGAGTCTCGATACCAGGGTTGGCCTGGTGAGGACAGCCGCGGGGTTCGGCCACGACATCATCGATTTCCTCGTGGATTCGGGATACAGGGGAATAGTGGTGGAAGCCTTCGGCAGGGGAAACGTGCACCCCCTTACCGCCGATGCGATACAGCGAGCCATTGATGCCTCGGTGATAGTGGTTATAACCAGCAGGTGCTACAAGGGAAGGGTTCTGGGAGTCTACGCCTACCCCGGCGGCGGACTGGATTTGATGGAGAGAGGCGCGATCTCTGCGGGAGACATGGCCGGTAACAAGATACGGATCATGCTCATGGCCTGTCTCGGCGCGGGTATGGATGAGTTAAGGATAAAGGAACTGCTGGCTGATCTCTGAACTTCACCCGGGAGAACCGTTTGACCCGGGAAAGATGCAGTTTTAGGTTAGCGTTTACCGGAGCCTAGCTTGGAGAATGATGGCCGGAAGAGATAAAAGCTTTACCATCAACATTATACCCCATGACGCGAACAGACGCCGCAGAGAATGGATATTCTCGGGCAGAAAGCTCGTTCTCTTCAGGCTGCTCTCAGTCATTCTGGTCCTTGTCGTTCTCGGCGCTACCGCGGTTCTTCTGCTAGGCGTTGGAGAGTTCTCGAGGAACGCCGAGCTGGAAAGCAGGAACAGGGCTCTGTCAGACTCGCTGGATACGGCGCTGAACATGAACAGACGGCTGGATGCCATCGAGGAGGAGCTTCAGCATATACGGGATACACGAGAGGTAATCGAGAACCTGGCCACCTCGGGGGCACAGGATGAAGGATACGAATAGAGGTAAGGAAGTATCATGGCAAAGGACGACGGCTACAGCTCGATCAACTCCACCGTAGGCGGTGGCAGCACCATAACGGGCTCCCTGGATGTCAACGGCGGCCTGAGGATAGACGGGTTCGTCGATGGGCAGGTGAAGGTCTCCGGAACCCTCACGGTGGGCCACGAAGGTCGTATCAAGGGAGATGTGGTGGTGAATCACGCCGTAATAGGCGGAACCGTGAATGGAACCATAAAGGCTGAGAAGCAGCTGGAACTGCAGAACGGGTCCCGGATCGAGGGAGACATCATCACCAAATCCCTGATCATCGAAGAAGGTGTCTTCTTCGAGGGACACTGCAGCATGAGTTCCCTCGAGGGCAAACCTAAACAGAAGTAAGAGTTGAAGATTCGGGTTTTGTTGAAAACTCCGATGTGCTGTTGAGAACCTCATAAACGAAAGCAAGACAATAAATTAAATGGCGCACTTCGAGTCGTTTCTGGGATGATATCCACAACTTCATGTTGAGTCACCCCGGCTCCTGCGGTCATCATGGTTCAATAGCAAAGGATGGTGAATCGATTGAACGGCAGACTAGACTCCCTTCTCGCCACTGAAAAGGCCGCCGGGGAAACGGTCGAGGAAGCGGAGCGGAAAGCCCGCGGAATCAGGACCGCCGTCCCGGATCAGATATCGGCGATAGAGGATGAATACCGGAGCGAGCAGGAGAAATACGAGAAGATGGCACTGGAGAAGCTTGATGATGAGCTGGAAGAGCTTCAGGCAAAGCTTGCCGAAGACCTCCAGAAGAAGAAGCGGAAACTCGATGAATCCGCTTCCGTTCTTGCTCCGGAGGCCCTGAAGCTTCTCCGCGGAGCGGTGGAGAGAGAGAGGGGCTGATGGCCAGGGATCCGGTGGTAAAGACCGAAATACTCTGCCATTCCGCAAGGAGGGAAGATGTTCTTTCCGTGCTGGAGGAAACCGGCAGGATTCACCTGATAGACATGTCATCAGCCGAGGATGCCCCTCTGGAATCTCCCTCATCAGGGCAGGACCCTGAGCAGGCGAAGCTCTCTGCTGCCCTCTCCAGGGCAATTCCATTCCTGAGGTCATCCTCCGGCGGAAAGCAGACCAAGAAGGAGAATGTTTATACCGCGGGGGATCTCACGGCGCTGCTCAACGACAGTGAGCTGAGGGAAGCGGTCCTCCGCTCCGCTTCCATTGCCGAGGAGCTTTCCGAACTTTCTTCCAAAGGCCAGGAAACCCGGCGGCGCATCGAGTTCCTGCAGCAGTGGATAGACCTCCCCATGGGATTCAGCCAGATCAACAGGGAGGGGACCTTCAGTCTCAGAGCCGGGAAAGTATCCCCGGGCGAAGGATTCGCTGCACTGGAGGAGATGCGGGAAGAGCAGCCCCTCTTCGACTTTCTGAAGCTCTCCGAATCCAGGGCGGTGGTGATCTGGCATACTGAGCAGGAAAATCAGATCCTTGACTCCCTCACGGAAGCCGGCTTCGCAGCCGAGGATTTCTCCGGCTACACAGGAGAGCCAGAGGAAGAGCTGCGGGCGCTTCAGAGCAGCATGGAGAGCATCACCGCCAGGGAGAAGGCACTCAGGGAAGAAACCTGTGTTCTCCTTGGAAGGCTCCGGGAGATCGAAGCAATGGCCGATGCGGCTGGTCTCAGAGGATTTCGCCGTTCAGCGGCAGCTCTGGGAAGGGAAAGTTCCACCACCGTGCTTCTCCATGCCTGGGCCAGGCGTTCCGACATCGATATGCTGAAAGGCTCCCTGGAGCGGCTGGGTGAGGTGGATATGGCGGTTATAGATCCCCTCCCCGGCGAAACCCCTCCGGTCCATCTTTCGGAAAGCGCCACCGCCGACCCATATCTGATGCTCACCGACATGTACGGAAGACCCAACGGAGCGGATCCCGACCCCACCCCCCACATGGCTCCGTTCTATGCCATGTTCTTCGGCATCTGCATTGGAGACGCCGGCTACGGTCTGGCCCTTTCCGCCGGCGCGGCGGCAGGGTGGTACTTCACGGAAAAGCGCCAGGGGAACTCCAGGCTTTTCAGGCTTCTCTTTCAGGGCGGTCTGGCCAGCATCTTCTGGGGTGTCCTTCTCGGCGGATGGTTCGGAGCGCCCCTCGAAAGCCTTCCCGGATTTCTTCAGGCAGCCGCAGCTCCTCTGAACAGCCTGGCCCCACGAGGCGAGAGCTTCTCCCTCTCCAACCAGTTCCTCTACCTCACACTGGTCTTCGGAGTAATACAGCTCGCCTGGGGAGTGGTGGTCAACCTCAAGAAAAGGCTCAGGGAGGGAGAGGGCGTCGCCGCCTTCATTGACCAGGCGGGCTGGATGCTTTCCCTGCTCGGTCTTTTTCCCTGGCTCTTCGACCACTATCTCTTCAACATCTACGACAATTCAGGCCCACTGGATTCCATTCTCATGGGAATGCTGGGAGCCGGAGCACTTCTGATCTTCATAATGGGAGGCAGGGAAGCCGGCAACATCGGAGGCAAGGTCGGTCTCGGAGCATACGCATGCTACGGTATTGTTAACCTGCTGGGGGATGTCCTCAGCTACTCCAGGCTTTTCGCCCTTGCCCTTTCCAGCGCCATAATCGCCTCTGTGATAAATGACATAGCAGGAATGCTCTCCAGCTCCATTCCAGTCGCGGGGGTTATCCTCGCGGTTCTGGTTCTTGCCGGAGGTCACCTGTTCAATCTGGCTATGGCTGTGCTCAGCGGATTCATTCACACGGCGAGGCTTCAGTTCGTTGAGTTCTTCGGCAAGTTCTATGACGGGACCGGGGTACCCTTTACACCCCTGAGATATGAACCGAAGTATGTAAGGATAGAAAGACAGCAACCATAACAAGGAGGATATGAAGTGAGCGTATATCTGGTAGCCTATCTCGGCGTGGCACTTGCCTGCGCACTGGCTGGTATCGGAAGTGCAGTGGGGGTCGGGATAGCAGCCCAGGCCAGCACCGGTGTTATGAGCGTTGATCCCAAGAAGTTCGGAAAACTCCTTCTGCTTTCCGCCCTTCCTGGTACCCAGGGCATCTACGGATTCGTTATAGCCTTCCTTCTCATAGGCAAGATCGGCGCCGTTGACGAACTCACCATGATGACCGCCTGGAAGATTTTTGCCGCCGGGCTTCCCATTGCCCTGGCCGGCCTCATGTCGGGCATACACCAGGGAAAGGTCTGCGCCGGTGGCGCCATGATGACCGCCAAGCAGCCAGATGACAGCGCAAAAGCCCTGATTCTTGCTGTATTCGTGGAGTTCTACGCGATCCTGGGCTTCCTGGTTTCGTTCCTCATGCTCGGCCAGATAGGTTAAACCCATGTCACTGGAGGCCATACTGGCGAAAATCGAGCAGGACGCCCGGGAGAAGGCCGACGGAATACTGGCTGAAGCCGAAGGGGAGAAGAACGAAGCCCTTCATAAGGTGCGTTCCTCGATAAAGGACCGCCATCATACGGATCTGGACAGGATCAGGCAGAGGGTCGAACTCCGTTCCCGAAGGATGAAGCATCATCTTCACAGGGAGATGGAGAAGGCTCTCCTGAGCCACAGAAGGCACCTGGTGGACCGGGCCATCGAACAGGCCGTCAGGGACATTGCCGGGGACAAGGACTACCTTAACCTCATCGAAGCCCTGCTCAGCGGATGCGATCTCACAGGTGAAGTTGAAGTTATTACCGCCGAAGCGGATTCGGGCAGGATAACACCGGAGTTCCTGAGGAAGGCGTCCAGCGAGAAGACCACCTTCGTGCTTTCAGCCGACCATCACGGCGACTGCGGAGGCATCATAATGCGCTCCGGGGACATAAGTCTCAACGCAACACTCTCCATGCTCGCCGAGCTCAACCATGACTCCATGGTTATGGAGCTGTCGCGGCTTCTGCCGCTGGAGGGGCAGGGGGACTGAAAGTGTCAGACAGTTCCTACGCGTATGCCAGCGGCAGGGTGAGCGGCCTCGAGGACTCCCTGGTCTCAAGGAGGGTATGGCATCAGCTCCTTGCCGCGGAAGACAGAGCCGACGTTCTGAGAGTGCTGGGAGAAACTTGGTATGCTCCACTCCTCCAGGGAGAAGGCAGCCTGGAAAAAGCCTTGAGAACAGCCGTTTCAAGGGCCGAGGACGAGTTAAGGGACCTTTCCAGAAGTGAAGAGTTCACCAGGGGAATACTCCAGAGAAGGGATGTCCGCAACGCCAGGTATGTCTGGAAGAGCCTGGCCGCCGGCGGAAGCGGAGAGGTCGATACCGAACCTCCCGGAACCATCCCGGTGGAGAACCTTCTCAGGGCCTGGGGGGACTCAGCCGAAGCAGAGAGTCTTCCGGTAAGCTTCAGGAACTGTCTCGAAAGGATACAGGAGATGTCCAGACCCTCAGCCGCCGAACTGGACGCTGAGCTTGACAGGCTTGCGGCTGATGTGGAATCACGGAACCTGGGCGGTATGGATGAACCCCTCAACAGGCTTCCCAAGGTGAAGATAGAACTGAGGAACTTCCTCTCCGCCGCAAGGTCCAGGGAGGAGGGCATCTCTCCGGCGGTGCTTGAGGGCATGCTCCTCGAGGGCGGTTACCACACACCTGGAGAGGTGAGTGAGGCATTCAGGTCAAGGAAGCTTCCGGAGGTCCTCGCGGAAACAGCAGGGTTTCAGGATGCTTCCAAAGCACTTGAAGAGGGGCTCGAGGGAGGATCCTTCCTGGGATACCAGAGGGAAACGGATATCCTGATACTGGACATCCTGGAAACCGCCTCGGCTAACATGTTCAGCCCCGGTCCCCTGGCAGCGTACGTTCTTCACCGAGAGCTTGAGGTTTCCCACCTGAAACTCGTCACCGCCGGCAAGTCCGCCGGCATGGATTCCCGGCGCCTCAGGGCCAGGATACCCAGGGGATAGGAGGAGCATGGAGGAGAAAAGCAGAACGGCCTTCATCGGTGATGCGGACTCGGTTCTAGGGTTCCGCGCCCTGGGTGTTGAGACCTATACCCCTAGCAACACCGGGGAAGCCGTGGAAACCTTCAAAAAGCTCGTACGGGAAAAAGTTGCGGTAATAATGATAACCGAGGATATGCTGGATCACCTCCAGAGCGAGGTCGATCAGGTCGTGAGCCTTCCTGTTCCGGCCATTGTGGTCCTACCCGGGGTCCAGGGCTCGAAGCACAGGGGCGAAGACACCATCAGGAACCTGATCATCAGGGCCGTGGGGGTAGACCTCATGGCGGAGGATGAACAGTGAGTCGGAGGAAGCAATGCTAAAGGGCAGGATAGACAAGATCGCCGGACCCCTGGTGGTGGCCACCGGGATGAAGGAAGCGAAGATGTACGACGTGGTCTTCGTTTCCGACTACAGGCTTCTCGGCGAGATCATAGAACTCAAGGGGGACAAGGCCTCGGTTCAGGTGTACGAGGAGACAGGGGGTCTCAAACCCGGCGATCCGGTTTACCTCACCGGCAATCCCCTTTCCGTTGAACTGGGTCCCGGGCTGATGAAGGCCATCTACGACGGGATACAGCGCCCACTGGACAAGGTTCGGGAAGAGGCCGGCGACTGGATCACCAGGGGAATCAACATTCCCGGACTTGACCACGAGAAGCCCTGGAACTTCACCCCGGTGATCGAGCCAGGTACGAAGGTCTCAGGGGGCGAAGTGATAGGAACGGTTCCTGAGACCGAACTGATCGAACACAGGATCATGGTTCCCCCGGGCACCACCGGAGAGATAGTCAAGGTAAAGGAAAAAGGCGACTACAACATCGACACCGTGGTGGCCGAGGTAAAGACCGGCACCGGCGAAACTGTGGAACTGAAGATGTACCAGGAGTGGCCTGTGCGCCAGTCTCGCCCGGTGAGCACCAAGATTGCCCCGGATGAGCCTCTCATCACCGGCCAGAGGGTGGTCGACGCGTTCTTCCCGGTGGGCAAGGGCGGCACCGCCTGCGTTCCGGGCCCCTTCGGCAGTGGCAAAACGGTGATACAGCACCAGCTGGCCAAGTGGGCCGACACGGAAGTAGTGGTCTATGTGGGCTGCGGCGAGCGCGGCAACGAGATGACCGATGTGCTCCAGGAGTTCCCCGAGCTTGAGGATCCCAAGAGCGGCAAGCCCCTGATGCTCAAGACCGTTCTGGTGGCGAACACCTCCAACATGCCCGTGGCAGCCAGGGAGGCCAGCGTTTACACCGGCATCACCATAGCGGAGTACTTCAGGGACATGGGTTACTCAGTGGCCCTTATGGCGGATTCCACCAGCAGATGGGCCGAGGCCATGAGGGAGATGTCCGGCAGGCTGGAGGAGATGCCCGGTGAAGAGGGTTATCCCGCATACCTTGGAACCAGGATCGCCGAGTTCTACGAGAGGGCCGGCAAGGTAAGGTGCCTTGGGGACAGGGAGAGGATAGGAGCGCTCACGGTGGTGGGGGCGGTGAGCCCCGCGGGAGGAGACCTTTCCGACCCTGTGGTCCAGGCTACCCTGAGGGTGGTGAAGGTGTTCTGGAGCCTCCAGGCCAACCTGGCATACATGCGCCACTTCCCTGCCATCGGCTGGCTGGACAGCTACAGTCTCTACACCAAGAACCTCAAGGAGTACTACGACGAGCAGCTGGGTGAAGAGTGGGTCAAGATGGTGAAGAAGGCCATGGCGCTCCTCCAGGACGAGTCCAACCTGCTGGAGATAGCCAGGCTTGTGGGTGCCGAAAGCCTCTCCCCGGAGGATCAGCTAATACTCCACACCTCCAGGAGCCTCAGGGAGGACTTCCTGCACCAGAACGCCTTCCACCCGGTGGACACCTTCGCTTCCATCCGGAAACAGCAGCTCATGCTCTCCACCATCCTCCATACGCACGATGAGATGTGGAAGGCGGTGAAGGCAGAGGTGCCTCCCAGGGAGATCTTCGACTTCCCCCTGTCCGAGGACATCGCCAAGATGAGGTACCTGCCCGAGGAGGAGATCGAATCCATTACAGGTCTGCAGAAACGAATAACCGAAGCCGTGGCCGAGAAGATACGGCTCGCAAACGCATAGGGAGGTCGAGAATGATCCGGGAATACAAAACCACTGTCGAAATATCCGGCCCCCTCATGCTGGTGGACAGAGTATCAGACGTAAGCTACGAAGAACTCGTGGAGATAGAGCTTGCAAGCGGAGAGCTGAGGCACGGCAAGGTCCTGGAAGTGGACAGCACCAGAGCTCTGGTGCAGCTCTTCGAGGGCTCCAGCGGAACCGACCTGGAAACCTGCAAGGTAAGGTTCCTGGGAAAGGGAGTGGAGCTTGGAGTCTCCACTGAGATGCTGGGCAGGGTGTTCGACGGGCAGGGCAGACCCCGCCCGCCATTCGACAACGATCCTCCCATCGTTCCCGAGAAGATGTACAACATCAACGGCGCCCCCATCAACCCCTATGCCAGGGACTACCCCGCCGAGTTCATCCAGACGGGCTTCAGTTCCATCGACGGTATCAACACCCTGGTGAGGGGTCAGAAGCTTCCCATCTTCAGCGCCAACGGCCTTCCCCACAGCACCGTTGCCGCCCAGATAGCCAGGCAGGCAAAGGTCACAGGCGGCGAGGAGAACTTCGCCGTTATCTTCGCCGCAATGGGCATCACCTTCGAAGAGGCCGACTACTTCATCAAGGACTTCAGGGCAACCGGGGCAATGGACAGGGCGGTGGTTTTCCTGAACCTTGCCGACGACCCGGCAATCGAGAGGATAAGCACCCCCAGAATGGCCCTTACCGCCGCGGAATACCTCGCCTATGAGCAGAACATGCACATCCTTGTGGTGCTGACAGATATGACCAACTATTGCGACGCCCTCAGGGAGATCAGCGCCGCAAGGCGTGAGGTGCCCGGGCGAAGGGGTTATCCGGGATACCTTTACACCGACCTCTCCTCCATCTATGAGAGGGCCGGCAGGATCAAGGAGAGAAAGGGTTCCATTACCCAGATCCCCATTCTGACCATGCCCGAGGACGACAAGACCCACCCCATCCCAGACCTTACCGGTTACATCACCGAGGGGCAGCTCATCCTCAACCGTGAACTGCACAAGAAGGGCATCTACCCCCCCATGGACGTGATGGAGTCCCTGAGCCGACTGAAGGACAAGGGCATCGGCAAGGGAAAGACGAGGGAAGACCACTCTGACCTCTTCAACCAGCTCATGGCCGCCTACTCCGCCGGCAAACAGGCCAGGGAACTCTCCGTCATCCTGGGCGTTGCCGCCCTCAGTGACCTGGACAGGAACTACCTTGAGTTCGCAACAGAATACGAGAACCGCTACATCAGCCAGGACGAGCACGAGGAGCGGGGTATCACGGAGACCCTCGAACTCGGCTGGGAACTCCTGAAGCTCCTCCCCAGGAGCGAGATGAAGAGGATCAGGCCCGAGTACCTCGACAGGTACTGGCCGGTTGAAGAGGGCGAAGCCAATGGCGATTGAGGTCAAAGCCACCAGAATGGAGATGCTTCAGCTGAAGAAGCGTCTCAAACTGGCGAAAAAAGGGCACAAGCTCCTGAAGGATAAGCTCGACGAGCTGATGCGGCAGTTCAAGCTGCTCATCGCCGACTACGAGGGGT
>ERZ795057.1375-NODE-1375-length-21210-cov-6.333964_pt1 | contig 21210 bp, 14 predicted proteins | sample MGYA00375141_ERZ795057 | MGnify/ENA primary metagenome ERZ795057 (study PRJEB30186, sample SAMN05720163) | activated sludge metagenome | isolation source: Anaerobic digester | place: Hong Kong | collected 2015-01-26 ... | reverse complement strand
CAACGACGGCGTGACCATCGCCAAGGAGATCGAACTGGAAGATCCCTTCGAAAATATGGGAGCCCAGCTTCTTAAGGAAGTTGCCTCCAAAACCAACGATGTGGCTGGCGACGGTACCACCACCGCCACGGTTCTCGCCCGGGCCATGATCCGGGAGGGCATGAAGAACGTAGCAGCCGGTGCCAACGGTATTCTCATGCGCCGGGGTATCGAGAAGGCTGTGGACGTGGTCGTGGACGCTCTCAAGGACATGTCCATCCAGGTGAAAGATCGCAGCAAGATCGCCCAGGTTGCTTCCATCTCCGCCAACGACAATGCGGTAGGCGAGCTTATCGCCGAGGCCATGGAGAAGGTGGGCGAAGAGGGTGTCATCACCGTTGAGGACAGCCAGACTCTGGGAACTACCCTCGAGATGGTGGAGGGACTGCAGTTCGACAAGGGTTACATCAGCCCCTACATGGTCACCGATACCGAGCGTATGGAGGCCTCTCTGGACGATGCCTACATCCTCATTCACGATGGCAAGATCAGCAACGTGAAGGATATGCTTCCCCTTCTCGAGAAGGCTGTTCAGGCCGGCAAGCCCCTCATGATCATCGCCGAGGATATCGAGGGTGAAGCCCTTGCTACCCTGGTGGTCAACAAGATCCGGGGCATTCTCCAGGTAGTGGCCGTCAAGGCTCCCGGCTTTGGAGAGCGGCGTAAGGCTATGCTCCAGGATATCGCTATCGTTACCGGCGGCCAGGTTATCAGTGAAGAGATCGGCCTCAAGCTGGAGAACGCCGAAATCAACATGCTGGGCCGGGCCAAGAAGATCAAGGTTACCAAGGAAGAGACCACCATCGTCGAGGGCGGCGGAAGCCGCGACGATATTCAGAAGAGAGCTACCCAGATCAAGAGAGAGCTCGAAGACTCCACCTCCGAGTACGACAAGGAGAAGCTTCAGGAGCGTCTCGCCAAGCTTGTGGGCGGCGTAGCGGTGATTCAGGTGGGAGCTGCCACCGAAACGGAGCAGAAGGAGCTGAAGCATCGTATCGAGGATGCTCTCAACGCTACCCGGGCAGCCGTGGAAGAGGGCATCGTGGCCGGAGGCGGCGTGGCTCTGGTGAACTCCCTTTCCAATCTGGACTCTTTCGTGGAGAAGCTCGAAGGCGACGAGAAAACCGGAGCCATGGCGGTTCGCAAGGCTCTCACGGCGCCCCTCCATCTCATCGCCAGCAACGCGGGCTTCCAGGGTGATGTCGTGGTGGAGAAGGTTCGTACTCTCGGCGCGGGCGAAGGCCTTAACGCTGCCAAGGGAGAATACGAGAACCTGGTGAATGCGGGAATCATCGACCCCGTGAAGGTTACCCGGAGTGCGGTGCAGAATGCGGGTTCCATCGCGGCCATGATTCTGACCACCGAGAGTCTCGTGGCGGACAAGCCCGAAGAGAAGGATGCCGGTGCCGGTATGCCTCCCGGAGGCATGGGCGGCATGGGCGGTATGGGTGGCATGGGCGGATTCTAGTCCTTCCCCTTTCGATCCTTTTCAGATACATTTCACGAAAACAAAAGCGGGGGTTCCCTTTTCGGGAGCTCCCGCTTTTTCCGTATCTCCCGGAAAATATCCGGAAAGAATTATTGTAAAAGCGAGGTTACCGAAGGAATAGGCAGAAGCGCCCGGGGAAAGAGACCGTTGGTCCAGGCGAAGAACATGCCGTAATTCAGAGCGGGAATGGAAAGGTCCCGAAGTGTCTGGAGATTGTGCATCATCACGTTCCGGGTAACCATGCATCCCGCGCAGCAGATGACCAGGGCGTAGCTCCGGAGTTCCTTTTCTTCGGGAAGCCTTTGGGCAAGCTCGAAGAGGGTCTCCTTCTGTACCTTGCGTCGAAAAATCCCGGGGATTTTCACCGTTCCGATATCGTCGTCCATCCGGTGATGATTGCAGGCCTCCAGAACGAGCACCTTTTGCCCCGGGGGAAAATCTTTCAGGGCTTTCAGGCTCTCCGTAAAGTAGGAGAGGTCCCCTTTCTTCCGTGCGAAAAGAATGGAGAAAGAAGTGAGAGGCTGTTCCGGAGGCAAAAGATCCTTGATGTAACCGAAGGCCTGGCTATCCGTAATGACAAGTTTGGGGGGCTGCGTCAGGCTTCTGTAGGCCTCCGAAAGCTGGAATTCCTTGGTTACCAGGGCGGTGCAGTCCTTGTCCAGAAGATCCCGCAGCACCTCCACCTGGGGAAGAATGAGCCTTCCCTTGGGAGCGGAATTGTCGATGGGGGTTACCAGGATCACCTGATCCCCCGGAGATACGAGGCCTTCCAGGGGCGGCCGTTCTCTTTCGATATGATCCGCCAGGGAGACGAAAAGTTTATGCAGATCCTCCACCCCGGAACCGGAAAGATTGTCGATCCTCACCCGGTAAAGGCAATCCGGCAGGTTTTCCCGGGAGAAATGAAGCGGGCGATCCGCGAAGGTTTCCGCCAGAACGAGAGGTTTCGAAGGATTTGCATGTTGCTGTATAAAGGCCTGTTCCTCGGAAGAAAGGGGCAGGTCTCCCCGGGAAACGAGCACTACCATATCTGCGGTTTCCAGCCGGGAGGCGCTTTTTTCCACTCTCATGCGTCCGAGATCGTCATGACAATCATCGAATCCTGCGGTGTCCGTAAGAGCTACCGGGCCAAGGCCCTCCATTTCCATGGCTTTGGTCACCGGGTCCGTGGTGGTTCCCGCCACGGGGCTTACGATAGCCACGGATTGCTGAAAAAGATTGTTCAAAAGGGAGGACTTGCCACTATTCCGGCGTCCGTAAAGAACGATATGAATTCGTTCGGAGAGAGGCGTTTCTTTCATGACCACGTCACCTCGTTTTTTTCGTCTTTTTTATCCCGGTACGAAAGGGAATCTCCCCTGGAGAAATCCGCTCTTTTTCCTCCGGGGGCGATAAAATCCCGGGCCCGGGAAAAAAGAGGTACGTCTTCGGGAAGAGTGGCCTTGCCGGGATAAAGGCTGTAGCAATGGCGATACCGGGATGGAGTGATGTTGAGCATCAGCACGTTGGCTCCTCCCCGGAAAAGGCTTTCCTGCAGCCCCTTGTTCAGAGTAGCGGAGGCGGTGGTGGCGGGAATGTTCGATTGTGGAAGAAGCAGCCGCACCAGGGCGACGGCTTCCCGCACCAGGGAGGCATCGCCGGGGGAGCTCTCCTTGAGGGGTGTCTGGGGGTGGGGAAGAAAAGGGCCTATTCCCACCATGTCGAGCTCCAGATCTCGGCAGAGAAGGGCGTTTTGCAGGCGAATCTCCGGAGTCTCTCCCGGAAGCCCCACCATATACCCGGATCCGACTTCGAATCCCGCTTCCCGAAGATCGTAAAGAGCCTGAAGGCGTTCGGCCAGGGTAATGCCGTTCCGAAGCCAGGCGTGCAGTTCCGGGGAAGAGGTTTCGAAACGCAGAAGGTACCGGTTTGCTCCGGCTTTTTTCAAATCTCCATATTCCTGAAGAGAAAAGATACCGCAACTTAACGTGATGGCTCCGGCGGAACCCGTCATGTTCTTGATATCTTCAACCAGGGCACAGAGTTCCCGGGTTTTGCCGTGCCGTTCCCCTCCCTGAATCACGAAGGTACGGAACCCCGCCTCGAAGGCCTCTCGAGCCACCTGCAGAATTTCTTTTCGGGTCATGGAATACCGGGTTACCCCTCGATTATCCCTGCGGATGCCGCAGTAGAGGCAGTTGCAGTCACAGACATTGGAAATCTCCAGAAGCCCCCGGATCCAGAGGGTATCTCCGTAATGCTGCTGGCATACCGCATCTGCCCGGGCGCAGAGCTCCTCCAGGGAAAGCTTCCGGTGCCATTGTACAATTTGTTCTCGAGAGGGATAGGAAAGAGGGTTCACCGGCAGGATCCTTTCCGGAATTTTCCGGAAGAAAAAGAACGAGGAATCAGTTTACTCATGGCAGGTCTCCACATACTTGGTAAGCATGGATTTTACCTGGATCCCCGGAATTTTTCCCAGCTTTCCCGTAAGAGCTCCTATCTGGTCCGTATTGCCGTCAATGATGAGGGAGATGAGATGGATCCCTTTTTCCCGGAGGGGAAGTCCCATACGTCCGAGAATGAGAGAGCCGAAAGCCGAAAGAATGGCATTGAGTTCGGGAACGTGTTCCCGGCGTTCCAGCACGATGGCGATAACTCCCAGTCTCCTTTCCATCAGAATCGACCTCCTTTGGATGAGATATGGAAATGCATTTTTTTATGAATCCCTCCGGAGGGAGAAATCCAGCTTCTCCATGATACTACAGGAACAATCGGGTGCCTACGGAAAAAGACGGGGAGATCGAAGCAAATCTTTTTTGGACTCTCTTTTTGGATGATTGGTTGGTTTTTGTGCTCCTTTTTTGGAAGTTTACTCCTCAAAAAGAGAGGTTTATGCTTTATTTGGACGATCCAAAATTTTTCTCCCCGGGATGTCTCGAAAGGCGAGGTGTTGTTTCATGATGGATTTACGGCTCAAGCGTTACTCCGGGGTTCCCATTTTTCTTCAGATAGCCTCGGCTCTCAGGGAACAGATTCTCTCGGGAATGCTTCGGGAAGGGCAATCTCTCCTTCCCGAGCGGGAAATGGCAAGGCGTTTAGGAGTAAACCGCAGTACCGTGGTGAAAGCCTACCAGGAGTTAAAAGCCCAGGGTTTTCTCGAAGCCCGGGTGGGACGGGGAACGGTAGTCAAAATATGGAAGCCCCGGGAGGAGGATCTTCCGGATAATCGTGAGCCCCTCGATTGGAGAACCCTCTTCAATGCTTCTCCGGGAGTCTCCGGGGATTTTTTCAAAGAGATGCTTCTTTTGGGAAACCGGGAGGGGGTGATCTCCTTCGCTTCAGGATTTCCCGATCCGAAGCACATTCCCTGCCACGATTTTGCGTCTCTTCAGGAGGCGTTACACCGCGAGGATCCCCGCAAACTGTATCTGCCAAGTCCCGTGGAGGGATATTTTCCCCTTCGGGAAAGAATAGCCACCTTTTTGGCAAGCCGGGGAGTACATGTTCCTTCCCGCAACGTTATGATTCTTTCCGGGTCCCAACAGGGGCTGGATTATGTGGGCCGAAGTTTTCTTTCTCCGGGAGACGTGGTCCTGGCGGAGGAACCCACTTTTTTCGGAGCCCTTGAAATCTTCCGCTCCCCCGGAGCCCGGATTGTGGGAATTCCCATGGATAGAGAGGGTATACGGAAAGATCTCCTGGAAGGAGCCTTGCGGCGCCATAATCCGAGATTTCTTTATCTCCTCCCGACCTTCCAGAATCCCTCGGGGATTACCATGTCCCTGGAGAGAAGGCGGCAGGTGCTGGAGTTGGCGGGATGTGCGGGAATTCCCGTGGTGGAAGACGATCCCTATGGAGAACTCCGTTACGAAGGAACTCCCCTCCCTTCTCTCAAGGCCCTGGATCTGCGAGAATCCGTAATTTACTTGAGCAGTTTCTCCAAAATCCTTTCCCTGGGGCTCCGGGTAGGTTGGGCGGTGGCTCCCTCTCCGGTGATCGAGCGTTTTTCCCGGCTCAAACAGCTAACGGACCTCCACGTCAACACCTCCGCCCAGATTCTTCTGAATCGCTTTCTTCAGAGCGGGTGTTACGAAAAACATCTTGCGGAAATCTGCGGCATGTACCGGAAGAAAAGAGATCTGATGGTGGAAGCTCTGGAGAAGCACTCGAAAAGAATTCCCTGGAGCTGGGAAACTCCTGAGGGAGGTTTTTATATCTGGTGCAAACTTCCGGAGGATATTTCTCCTCGTAGCCTTCTCTCTTTGGCGGAAAAGCATGGCGTGGCCTTTCTTCCCGGAGAGGGTTTCTATCCCGATGGGGCCGGAGGGGAGGATTGCGTGCGGCTGAATTTCGCTCAGATTGCTCCGGAACGTATCGAAGAAGGCATCTCCCGGCTGGCTAAAGCTGCGGAAGAGAGCTTGCGAAACCAAGCTTCTCTTTTCGGAAAGAAATTCCCCGGAAGAGAACCTTTGGTGTAAAGGCAAAGCGTGGAGTAGTGCGTATTTTTTCCATACAAGCATACGAAACATATGTTTCAGGAGTTTGAAAAAGTGGTTCGGAAGCGGCTAGGAAGAATATTGCTACCTGAGAAAATGATCCTATTTTAGGAGGGGAATGCATGAAAACCATCGGTTTTATCGGAGGGCTTTGTTGGGAATCGAGTAAAATCTATTACGAGAGAACGAACTTTTTGGTTCGGGAAAAACTCGGGGGAGTACACTCCGCAGAATGCATCATGACTTCCGTGGATTTTACTCCCGTGGCGGAGGTGCTGCGATCGGGAAAAATGGAGATCTTTCGCAAAATCGTGGTGGATTCGGCGAAAAAACTCCAGCGGGGAGGAGCGGATTTCCTCGTTATCTGTTCCAATACCGCCCATGCCTTTGCGGAGGATGCCGCAAGGGAAACCGGGCTTCCGTTGCTGCACATCGCGGATGCCATAGGAGAGGAAGCCTCGGAAAAGAGATACGAAACTCTGGGGCTTCTGGGAACCAAAACCCTCATGGAATCCAGCTATTACCGGGAACGGCTGGAGAAAGGATGGCAACGTAAGGTACTCATTCCCGAAGAGAAGGAGCGCATCGAAGTGGATCGGATTATCGTGGATGAGCTCTGTGCGGGAAAGGTGCTGGATTCTTCGAGAAGCACCTACCTGGAAATCATGGAAGATCTTCGGAAAAAAGGGGCCCAGGCCATCGTTCTCGGGTGCACCGAAATTCCTATCCTTATCCAGCAGAAACATACATCCCTTCCTCTCTTGGATTCCCTGGAAATTCACGTCCAGAAAACCGTGAAACGGGCTTTGGAAGCTTGACAAGCAAGACGAGAGGGCGCATTTTCGTCATAGCGTTCTAAAAAGAAGATAAAAAGGAGGTTTTTCACCATGTCTCTAAGTCCTTATCTGGGAAGCCCTATCACCAATACCCATTTGCGGCAGCCGGAGCACGTAACGGATATTTCCGGCATGTGCGCGGTCTGTACCGCGAACTGCCTCGGCCCTTGTGAAATAGGACTCTCCGCAGTGCGGGGAGCCGAGGCGATCATGCCCTATCTGGCAGACGTCAATCAGTTTGCTTCGGAAAAGCGCTATCCTCTGGATTTTTCCCATTTCAACATCAACGGTCGGGTTTTCGGAGCCTGGGGAGCTGCGGAGGATCCCTTGGAAGCCACCTTTCCCAAGGCGGATCTCGCCTCTTCCTTCGGGAAAAACCAGAAGGTTCCCACGGCGGCCCCTTTCATTCTGCCCGCCATGGCGAAGCTTGCCTGGAGGGAATACTTCGGCGGAGCCGCTCTTTTCGGGGTTCCCGTGGTAATCGGAGAAGATGTGATAGCCAAGGATCCGGGGCTTCTCATGAAAGGGCATCGGGTAGAGGAAGCCCCTTTGCTTGCGGAGATGGTGCAGGCTTTCCGGCGTTATTACCGGGGACTCGGAGATGTGGTGTTGCAGGCGAACTTCGACGACGAATATCACGGGGTCCTGGAATACGCCCTGGAGAAGCTTGGAATCACTTCGGTGGAGCTCAAGTTCGGCCAGGCTGCCAAGGGAATTCAGGGCATGGGGCCGGTGCGGAAAATCGAGGACGCTCTCCGGTTCAAGAAGATGGGGTACGTGGTTTTGCCGGATCCTGAAGACCCTGCCGTGGCGGAGGCCTATGCCCGGGGAGAGGGGAAAATCTTCGAAAAAATCGGCAAACTTCCTTTCTGGACTCCCGAGGAACTTGTCAAACGGGTGAGAAAGTTGCGCGATCTCGGAGCGCAGCGGATTTGTTTCAAAACAGGGCCCTTCGATCCCCGGGATATTGCTACCATCCTGGAAATTGCTTCCGAAGCGGGGGTGGATTTGGTAACCCTGGACGGAGCCGGAGGCGGCACGGGACACAGCCCAGCCAAGATGATGAACGAATGGGGTATGCCTACGGTTATTCTTGAAACTCTCACCTGTCGCATTCTGGAAAAGATGGAAAGAGCGGGGAAATCCCTTCCTCCTATTGCCATGGCGGGAGGATTTGCCACGGAAGACCAGGTTTACAAAGGCCTCGCCCTGGGAGCACCTTATGTAGGTACCATTGCTTTGGGACGGGGAGCTATGGGAGCCGCCTCGGTGGGGAAACAGGTGGGGGAGGCTCTGCAGAAGGGAACTGTCCCCAAGGAATATGCCCGTTTCGGAAGCACCTTCGAGGAAATTTTTGCGGATTTCCGGATTCTGAAAGAATTGTACGGAGAAGAGGCTCGCTCGGTTCCTGCGGGAGCTCTGGGAGTGTTCTCTTACCTCAACCGGGTTTCCGTGGGAATGCAGCACTTCATGGCGTTGAACCGGAAATTTTCCCTTTCTCACATCCAACGGGAGGATATGGTTCCTCTTACGGAATTCGCTGCCAAAACGACGGGGCTTGCCACCTACGAGGAGCTTCTGGAGAGAGCCTGATGCTGTAATCTCGAATAGGGGGTAATAAACCAAAAATCCGGCTCCGAAGTGCAGCTTTTTCGGAACCGGATTTTTGGTTTTTCCGCATTGCCATGAAGGCTCTACTGGTTCTCGTTTACCTCCACGAGTTCTACGGTGAAAAGGAGTTCCTGTCCCGCAAGCTGATGGTTGCCGTCCAGCATAAGATATTCTTCGGCAATTTCCGCCACGGTAACCCGCATGGGAAATCCCTTGTCCGTGGTTACCTGCAGCATGTCTCCCTCCTGAGGGGTGTATCCCTCGGGAAGAGCCTCGGAAGATACCCGGAAGAGAAGATTATCGTTTCTCTCGCCGTAAGCATCTTCGGGGGAAAGCCGGAGGGATTTTTCTTCTCCCACCTTCATTCCCTCCACTCCCTTGTCGAATCCGGGAATCATCTGCCCGGCTCCCAGAACGAACTCCAGGGGCTCCCGGTCGCGGGAGGAGTCGAACACGGTTCCATCCGTAAGGGTTCCCGTGTAATGAACCTTGACGCGTTTTCCTTTTTCAGCCAGCATGAAAAAGCTCCTTTCGGCGTATTCGATATGCCTTGAGGCCCCTTTATGAAGGCGGAAAAGGGGGAAACAAAAAGGATCAGACATATCCCGATAAAACAAAGGTGCGCAGTGGGGTATTCTAAAGTGGAGAGGGTTTTTTTGCAACCCCTCCTCCCCCCGTAGTTTTGACCGCGGCGAAAAGGGTTTATATCTCTTCGCAATGTTCTTCCAAGGGAATTCGTGGAATTTTTATCATTCCCAATGCCAGAAGCAAGGCTCCGATTCCGTTGCATACGATGAGAAGCCATAAGGGAATCGCGTGGTTGAGAAGGCCGAAGAGTACGAAGGCCAGAGGCATAACGGCATAGCAGATTGCCGTGAGAATGGCAAAAAAACGACCTTTCACGGAATCCGGAACCACTTTTTGGAAAAAGGCCGGGGTGGTGGCGTTCACCGTTCCCAGGCCCAATCCCGTCAGGAAGAGAGCTCCAAGCATAACGCCCCCGTATTTTCCCAAGCCGAAGAGAAGAATGCCGAGAGAGGTCGTCAGCAAACCTCCCGTTATACGGCGGTAGGGGGTCTCGAAAGGGCGCAGGCTGAAGTAGATTGCAGCGAGAAGAGCTCCCGTTGCCAGGGAAGCCTCGAAAAGTCCTACCCAGAGAGGACCCGCCTGGAGAGTAAAGCGTACCGTCAGGGGAATGGCGAGAAGAACCGGGGAGAAGAAAAAGTTGAAGGCTCCGAAAAGAACGAGAAGAAGGGCTACAGGAGTATTTTTTCGGAGATACCCTAACCCCTCTCCCATCTCTTTCAGATAAGCGGGGTGGGAAGTTTGCCGGGGAGGAGGAGAAAGATCCGCCTTGATGGAGGCAATGAGAACCAGGGAAACGCAGAAAGTTCCTCCGTTGAAAAGAAACGCTCCCAGGGGGCCCACCGCTGCCAAGGCGGCTCCTCCAAGCGCGGCGCCTATGACGGTGGAAAACTGGAACGCCGTGGCATTGATCGCCGCGGCGGCGGTAACGTGTTTTGCATCTGTAAGAGCCTGAAGGGAGCTGTTGGCGGCGGCTTCGAAAAGAGGCATGAAGAGGGATATGAAAAAAACGAAAACGTAGAGAAGAGGCAGGGAAAGCTTTCCCCCTGCGAGAAATCCCGAAAGCCCCAGCAGCAGGAGAAGGCGCAGAATATCCGCATGTATCATGCATTTTTTCCTGTGAAAGCGATCCGCCAGGGTGCCCATGAAGGGGCCGAAAAGAACGATGGGAACCATGGTGATTCCCATGAGCAGTCCCAAGTGAAGGCTGCTGTTTTCGCTTCCCGAGTTCACCACCCACCATGCCAGGGCGATGGAGAAAAATTTATCCCCCACCGCGGAAGCGAAGCGTCCGCTGAAAAACTTGCGAAAATCCGGAAAAAGAACCAGGGGGTGATCTCTCCGGTTTTCCCGGGAAAGAAGGCTCATGAGGTTTTTCCCATGCGATCCAGAATCTCCTGGGCCGCAATGGCGCAGCCTTTATGTTTCTGGGTTCCTCCCCGCCGGATCGAGGCGATGTAGGTTCCCGGAAGTCCGCAGGGGCAGTTTTCTTTCAGAATTGCTACATCCGTGGAGAGTATGGATTGGTTGGGCTGTGCGCTGTTCCAGGGGGAGAGAAGGAGAAGCTGCCCTTCCCTGTCGAAGCCCAGCGGTTCCAGCGTAAGAGGATCCAGTACCGCCAGCCGGGAGCATGCGGGAACGTGATGATGCCCCAGGGGGCATGCACCGTAAGGGACGCCGTGTTCCGCCATGCCGAAAATGTCCCGGACGTTTGCCCTGGGCAGGCCGCAGCTTTCTTCCACGAACTGGGCGAAATCTCCCTGTTTCATGGGTTCCCCCGCATGATTTTTCCAACCTCCTCCGGCGATGACGAAACTTTCCGGATCGACGTTGAGAGAAGGATGCAGGCGCTTGGCTTCTCTCAGGGCGGTGTGCATGAAGGCGGGAAAACCGAGAAAGCGTAAAGGGCCGTCCGAGGCGAGATCGATAATCAGCCGGGCTGTGGAGGGGAGATCGAAGGAAAAACTGCCCTTCTCGTCCCTTTTGAGAAGCCAGTGAACGCTTTTGGAAGGAGCGCAGGCCATTTTCTGCTCCGTGCTCCAGCTCGTACCGATCGCCGAGGCCTCTTCCCGGTCGTAGCTGAAAAGCAGGTAATGAGCCGGTTCTTCCGAGTAGTATCCGAGGGCCTTGAAAATGTGCTGCGAAAGGGCTTCCATTCTTTGCAAGCTGGGAGCGTCGAAGTGCAGTTTCGTTTTCTGTCCCGAGGTTCCAGAGCTCGTAAGCGTGAGCACCACCTCTTCGGGAGGAACCGAGAGAAAATCGTGAATTTTGAGAGTTCCCACATAGAGAGGGGGAATGCGGAAAGCCTCCTCCAGAGAAGTTATGGCCGAAGGATCGGCCTGCCGGGCAGCATCCATCTCCCGCAGAAAGGGATGGAGCTTCCGCTGGTTTGCGAAGCTTTCCCGCAGGGTTTCGAGAAAGAGTTCTTCCGTTTCCTTGGGAGGAACGAAAGGGTTTTCCAGGGCGCAGAGTTTTTCCAGAGCCTTCATGATAGTGCCTCCTCCCGGGTTTCCCCAAGATTTCGAATGTATTCCAACAGGGCTTGTCCCATTTCTCCCGCTACCCGGATATTTTCAAAGTCTACGGTGCGGTTGTTGAGGTAGATCAATCCCAGCCGATCTTCCCGGAGCCCCGGAAGAATGCCGCAGAAGAGAAATCCCCTTTCCTCCAGCCCCGGAGCAATTTCGGGCGTGAAAGGATCCTCCAGGTTCAGCCGTACCAGAACTGCGTCCACCCGGCGAAGACAAAACTGGCGTGTCAGGTGATGCAGGTGTTTTTCCGTTCCCTTCGCCCCTTTGGGAACGTCCATCACCGTGGCGTTTATATGTTCGATAAACTCCGAATACACCTCTCCGGTGCCTTCCAGGGAAAGGGCTTTTTCCGGCGGGAACTCCGCAAAAATTCGGGGCAGCTCCAGGGAGCGGTATATTTGTTTCATCAAATCCCGGTGCCTCGAGGGAGCGTAAATTGTGCGCTCTTCCCGGTTTTTCAGAGGAAGATACTGGTAGGCCAAAGTGAGACGCTCATTCTTGCCTCCCCCGAGTTTTCGGAATTCCATAGAGGGAGCGAAAAAGCCGATAAGCAGAGCACTGTGATGGAACCCGAGGGAAAGAGCACCCTTCTGGGAAGCTTCGTGAGTCGTCACGGACTGTACGAAGGCTCCTGCGTATCCTCGGCGGCGGGCCTCTTCGATGGCGTGTCGGGTCATATCCTTAAGAATCCCCCGTCCCCGGTAACGGGGTTTTACGAAGGCCATGCCGATTTCCACGTTTCCCGAGTTTTCCTGGATTTCCAGAGCGCAATGCCCCAGCAGATCCGTCTCCGAAGCGGCGACGAAGGAGAGGATATGCCCCGTTCGATTCAGCTCCACCACCCGTTCGGGGTAGTAAATATGGCTGTTCGGATAGGAGTATCGATAGGATTCATAGGCACAGCGGGCAATTTCCACCGCCTCCCGGGGGAGCATATTCCGGATGGCGTAATCCAGGGGGCCCTCGTAGATTTCTACGGCGGTTCCCATGGGTTGCGTCTTCTCCGGGGAGAGCATATCCTCCGCCACGGAATGCTCCGCAAGATACTTGGCAAACCGGACTTCCTTTCCCCGGGGGCCCAGGTTGTGAAAAGAAAGCTCCTCCGTCAGGTGGTGCATCAGAAAAAGCCCCAGTCCCTGCAGAGGGGCGTCTTCGAGATCCTGGGGAGCGTTATAGAGGGGGACGGAGTCTGCTGTGTAGGGAATGCCCTGGTCCGTTACGGTAAGAGCGATACCGAGAGGGGTGTTCTCCAGGGTAACCTGAAAAGTAGCCTCCTCTCCTTTTTCGTAGGCATGATGCAGGACGTTCGTCACCGCTTCCTCGAGGACGATTTCGATCTCCTGAAGAGCTTTTTCCGAAAATCCCCGAAAACGGGCGGCTTCCGCCACAAAGGATTGAAGCGGCGGAAGAACCCAGATTTCATTGGGAAGACGGATTTCGATACTTCGCCCCAGGGAGTTCACGAGGAAAACCTTTTGTCCACGATCCGGCGGATTTTCCCCGTTCGGGGAACCCGCTCCAGGGTTTGGGGAGGAACCAGGGATACTTTCAAATCTTCAAGCTCCCGGTTGCGGGGATCCCGGTAAACCTTGGCCTTTTCGAGAATGGAGGAGACCAGGGCCTCTTCGAGGCGGGTATCTCCCAGAAGAGATTTGTCCAGAACTTCCACGAAAAAGGTTATACGGGCCTTGGTGTCCAGGGGTTCCACCCGAATTTGGAAAATAGGAGAGAGCCCGGGAAAGGGCTCCAGGGCCTCTTGAATTTCTTCCACGTAGAGCTTACCGAAGTGAACCCGTACATAATCTTCCGTGCGCCCGAGAAGGCGAAAGCGGGGCCAGGAACGCCCACAGGGGCAGGGTTCGTCAAGCCATTCCGCCCGGTCTCCTATGCGGAATCGGATAAGAGGATGCAGCTCCCGGGTCAGGGTGGTGGCCAGAATTTCGTTATCCACGATCTCCGTGTAACACCAATCTTCGGTAACATGAAAAACCGTGGGATCCTGAATGGCCTCGCAGGGAAATCCCATGGGGCCTATCTCCACGGCTCCGTAAAGAGGAGAGCCGATGGTGCTGCATCCGAAAACCCGGCGGAGCACGTTTTTCCCCGCCTCGGAGAGGGGTTCTCCCGTAAAGTACACCTTGTCGATCTGCCCGGTCCAACCTTTTTGCAGGGCCGTGTCCGCCAGGGCTAGAAGGGCGCTGGACATGGCCATAATTACGTTGGGGGCATGCTCATCCAGGAGTTCCAGGGTGTGTTCGGGTTCCTGGTTGCAGGTCATGGAGAGGATGGTGCATCCCGTCTCTTCCAGGGCCCTGTTGAAGGCTAAAAATCCCGTCCAGAGGGCTCCGGCCCGTAAAAGATTGGCCACCTTATCCTTGGGAGAAATTCCCAGGGCCCGAAATCCTTCTCCGGTAATTTTCCCCGAAAGGGCGAACTCTTCCGGAGTCCAGGCCACATAGCGAGGCTTTCCCGAAGTTCCCCCGGAAGCGAAAAGATAGTGTGACGCCTCGGGGTTCGTCAGCATCTCGAGGCTTTTCGGAGGAGCGTACCGAACGAGATCCGCCTTTTCGAGAACCGGAAGCTCTCCGAACTGCTCCAGGCTTTTGAGAGGCAACGAGAGGCCGGCCAAATGGCGCTGATAGAAAGGAGCCTTCCGGGCCTTGGCCAATATGGCATTGAGCCGGGAGAGCAGAATTTCCCGACGAAGAGGATCTCCCACGCGGCTCTGTCCCAGCAGCTCCGGGGAAAGGTCTTCCCGGTTTACCATGCGTACCAGCCTGAGGGGAATCTGTACGCCGTCGTGAGGTGCGGTTCCGTCGAAGCCGAGCCCCATGGTGCCGGGAAGGCAGAAGCGAAGCACTCCCAAAGCTCCCAGGGATTCCACCAGGGTTTGGACCCTCTCGGAAGGAGCCGCTATTCCTACGGTGGAAAGATACCAGGTCATTCCCCGGAGGTTTCCCCGGGTGAGATCTTCCAGGTTTTCCACCGCATTCACGTAGATGGTGCGGTTCAGGGGAGAGGGGGTGACCTCCGCTCCCTTGCCGAGAATCACCGTATGGCTTCCCTTTTTGCCCTCCCAGAGCTTGCCGCTGCCTCCGAAAGCGTGCCATCGGGCGAGTTCCCGTTCTTTACGAATTTCCACGGCCTCGTCCAGCTCCACTTCTCCGGGGGGAAGAGAAAGGGAAAGCTCCTCCAGGGCGGTATAGAGAAGTTCCGCAAAGGAGGCCGCATCTCCTTCCACGAAAAGGTTCTGGCAGCTCGTGCAGGCTCTCTGTTCCCAGAGACAGATATCCAGAGCGAACCCCCGGGCGGCTTCTTCCAGCTCGCATTGGTTTAGTCCTGCGGCTACCATGCCGAAGCTCACCTTGGGGCCGAAGGCGAGCAGCTCCGTTTGAGGAGCCAGCCCGTTCTTGTATTCCCGTACCGCATCCTCGCCGCCAAAAAGAAGAATGGCATCGAAGGCCTGCTTTACGAGGTCCGTCACCTCTTTGTTGGAATGCCGCCAGTAGGTAAAGGCGAGATGGGAGCTTATCTCTTCCCTTTCCTCGCATTCCCGGAGCGCCTCCAGAAAGAGAAAGGGGAAAATAGGATCCTGCCGGGAAAGCTTGAGAATGTTGACGTTTTTGGTAATCAGCCCCAGGAGAAGGGAGTCGATGGAGCCCAAAAAGATATTTCCCGCCGCTATGTGGCAGAGGCTTCCCAGGGGAAGCGCCCGGGCGGCTCCTTTTCGAGGGAGTTTCACCCAGTGGTCCAGGGTGTAGGGATCTCCCAGGCAGGAGAGACGGGTTTTCAGAAAGTCCCGAGAAAGAAGGGTTTTCAGTGCCTCCGTGGCCCGTTCCACCAGTTCCGGAGAGTATCCCGTTACGGAAGGCATGAATTCCAGGATCCGGGAACGGTAGTTTTTGGAGGGATTCGTCAAAAGCTCTCCCGTTCGTTCCAACGTTGTGAGAATACGCTCCAGGGGAACTTTTCGAAAGGATGCGGAACGCTCTTTGAGGAGCCCCGGATTGAACCAGTGCTTTGCCCGGTGAACGGGTAAATCTTCACAGGTTTCCCAGGTGCCGAAGAAAAAATGTTTTTGTGAATTCAATAGATTTCCCTCCCTTGTATGTTCTTTTCGGGAATCTCCGCAGATGTGCCTATAAGACTGTGCTCATTGTAAATTCTTCGCAGGAATTTGGAAAGCCCCGGCCTTGCAGGAACGGAGGGGGTTTCCAACTTTCTCTTTTCTCCGAGGGAGCTTCAATGAGCCGTGGAAAGAGAAGGACATATCTGTCATAATCAACGGGATTTCGAAAAGAGAATACCTTTTCCGAAGTTCCGGAATTGTGCGATCTCCGGGAAAGAGATTTTTCAGGAGAAAATCAAGGCTATCATTATGAAAGAAACGGGGTGTTTGCATGGACGTGACAGAACTTTACCGGATGGCTCTCCAGCGTGTTCCCGCTTATCGATCGTACCTGGAGGAGCGATGCGGCACTCTTCCGGAAGTGACTTCCGCAGAGGATTTTTCCAGGCTTCCTCTTACCTCCAAGGGAGAGTATGTCAAGGCATTTCCCCTGGAAGATCTTTGCCTCGACGGTACCTTGCTGGGGAAACATGTTCTTTGTCGCAGCTCCGGAACCAAGGGAAAACCTTTCTTCTGGCCCCAGCTTCCGGAGCAGGAGAAGTATGTGGCGGAATGGCTCTACAGCGATCTGGACGAAACCTTCGGCATCTCGCAGAAACCCGTCTTTGCGCTGGTTTCTCTGGCTCTGGGATCCTGGATCAGTGGAGAGCTCACCTCCTGGGGATTGCGAAACCTCGGCATTCAAAAGGGGGGACTCACCCTGGTAACCCCCGGGCTGGATATGGATGAAGCGGTGGACATGCTGGAATCTTTCGCGGATAAGTTCAGCGGTACCGTACTGTATAGTTATCCTCCCTTTGCCAGGACCATCCTCGAAAAGGCGGCTGCCCGAAAGCTACCCCTGGAATCTTTCCGCATGGGCCTTCGTCTTGCGGGAGAGGGATACAGCGAGGGATACCGGAGCCGCCTCAACCGGCTTATGGGGTACGATGAGGGAGCCCTTCACAGCATCGCCTCGGGGTACGGATCGACGGATTTCGGAAGCCTCGGCAAAGAGACCCCTCTCTGTATCGCCATTCGCCGCATTCTCTACGAAAAGGGGCTGGCCAAGGAAATTTTCGGCCGTAACGAAATCCCTTCGCTCTGTCAATACGATCCCTCCGCATTTTTCGTGGAACTGGAGGGAGAAGAGCTGGTGGTCTCCAAATATCAGGCGGTTCCGCTTTTGCGCTATCGCAGCGGAGACCGGGCCACCTTGATTCCCTATGCCGAAATGATGCAGCGCCTGAGGGATGCCGGGGAAGATCCTCTGGCTCTTCTGGCACACCGAGGGGGCAATCTTTCCCGGGTTCGGGAACTTCCCTTCGTGCTCGTCTGGGGGCGTATCGACGGAGGCATTACCTTCTACGGAGCCAATATCCTGGTGGAGCAGATACGGGAAATCGTGGAAGAGCGGGAACCCTTCAAAACGTGCTGTACCGGGCAGTTCCAGATTCGCAAGGGAGAAGATGCCAATAACGATCCGGTTCTGGAAATTCTTCTCGAACCCCGGGACGGGGTCCAGGAGGAGTGCGGAACCCTGGACAAAGTGCTGGCTTCCTTTCTTGCCGAAATGAGCACGGATTACGCGTTGGTTCACAAGGTTCAGGGAGAGAAAGCCCTTCCCCGAATCCGTTTTGCCGGGGAAAAGGAGCTTTTCGGAGGAACCAAGTTCCGTTACACCCTCTGAAAATAACGGGAAGGGGCTGCGGAGCTCTTCGCAAGGGCATAGAACGCCCGGGAAACGGCCCTCCGGGATCCATCCTTGGAAATGCCGCAGGAAAGGGAGGAAATGGCTATCTCTTTACATCAGCAGATAAACTCTTTTCGGGGAGTAGGAATTTTTGCCCACGTGGATGCGGGGAAAACCACCCTTACGGAACAGTTTCTCGCCCTGGCGGGGGCCATTGCCGCTCCGGGGAGCGTGGACAAGGGAACCGCACAGACCGACGATCTCGAAGTGGAACGCCGGCGGGGTATCTCCGTGCGTTCCTCTTCGGTATGCTTCGAGTGGAAGGGCCAGCAGATCTATCTCGTGGATACTCCGGGACACCAGGACTTTTCCGCCGAAGTGGAGCGGGTTCTCCCGGTGCTGGATGGAGCTCTCCTTATTCTTTCCGCGGTGGAGGGAGTTCAGGCTCACACCCGGGCCCTTTGGAAAGTCCTTCGGGAGTACCGTATTCCCACGCTTATCTACGTCAACAAAATGGATAGGGTGGGAGCGGATTTTTCCCGGGTGGCGGCGGATGCCCGGAAACTTCTGGATTCCCGTATCATACCCCTTCAATCGTTTCCGGAAGAGCGGGGAGAGGCGGAAACCGTTCCCTCCTATCTCTGGGATAAAAACTCTCAAAGCACGGAATACGATATGATGATGGAAGTTCTGGCGGAGCTGGACGAAAACATCCTGGAAGCCTTCGTGGAAGGGCGTTCCCTGGATTCGGAGGAGCTTCGCGGAACTATCCGCAAATATGCCCTGGAGGGGAAACTCTTTCCCTTGCTCGGGGGAGCCGCTTTGAGAGGTATGGGGACAGAGGAGCTTTTGAACGCCCTTTGCAGCTGCATCCCCTCTTCTCGGGGAAATTCGGAAGAGCCTCTCTGCGCACAAATCTGTTCCATTCAATACCATCCCTCTCTGGGAAGGGGAGCTCTGCTTCGAATCGCTTCGGGCACCCTCTCCAATCGGGAAGAGCCTTACAACGCTACCCAAAATATCCGGGAGAAGATCTCCATGATTCGCGGCCTCGGAGTGGGGAAATACCGGGAAGTGCAATCTCTTCGAGCGGGAGAGATGGGCCTCGTTTTCGGAATGCGCCAGGCCCAGGCGGGAGATGTTTTGGGAGAGCCCTCCTTGTTGCTGAAAGCGGGAAAGGGAGTTTTTGCGGATCCTCTCTACGCGGTAACCGTAGAACCCGGAGATTCGGAAGAATATCCTTCCCTTCTGCAGGCTCTCCGCATTCTCGAAGAGGAGGATCCCCATCTTCGGCTCCGAATCAACCCCGAAAACCGGGAGATTCAGATTCACGTTTTTGGCCCCATGCAAATAGAAATTTTGCAGGACTTTCTCCTGCAGCGTTTTGCCCTGGTTCCCCGGTTTCGGCCTCCTCAGACGATCTACCGGGAAACTCCCAAGGCCCCTGCGGAAGGATACGTGGAATACACTCTTCCCAAACCCTGCTGGGCGATTATGCGTTTTCTCGTGGAACCTCTTTCCCGGGGAGAGGGCGTGCGCTTTGCCTCCAAGGTGAGCACCGATAAAATTGCCGCCAAATATCAGCGCGAAGTGGAGCGAACCATACCGAAAGCTCTGGAACAGGGGCTCCTCGGATGGGAGGTCACGGACCTTGCCATAACCCTTGTGGATGGAGAGGATCACGAAATTCATTCCAGGCCCTCGGACTTCGTTCTTGCTACTCCCATGGGCATCATGGACGCTTTGAACAAAAGCGGCACCCTCCTTCTGGAGCCTCTTCTCGCCTTCGATATTACCGCTCCCGAGGAGTTCGGCAGCCGTATACTGGGAGACTTGGTGCAGATGCGGGGGGAGTTCGAAAATCCTCGTATCCGGGGAGGAATTTTCGAAGTCTCCGGATTGGTTCCCGCGGCGACTTCCCTGGAATACCATATTCGGCTCGGGAGCCTCTCCGGAGGAACCGGCAGAATGACCACCCGCTTCGGAGGATATCGGGAGTGCCCGGAGCAGAAAGAAATTTCCCGCCCTAGAATAGGAGTGAACCCCCTGGATACGGCTACATACATCCTTGCCGCTCGAGGAGCCCTGGGATCTGCCAGGGGATAAAGGCCTTTCGATCCTTTAAAAATAAATTGAAATTCGCCAATTGACGTATCTCCCGAGGAATGCTACAATTTCGCCGCTCGGGGCGTAGCGCAGTCTGGTTAGCGCGCATGGTTCGGGACCATGAGGTCGGAGGTTCGAATCCTCTCGCCCCGACCAGAGCAAATACAGCCTCTCGTTTACATGGCGGGAGGCTTTTTGGTCGCTCTCTTTTCAAGGGCAGTCTTTTGTACTGACCTAAATTGACTAAAACGGGGAAATAGGCTATACTACAGCCATCCTAAGATAGGCATGGAAACAGGATGACACATAAAACAGTTGCAAAAAACCGAAAGGCCCGATTCGATTACCACATTCTCGAAACCTTCGAGGCCGGGCTGGTTCTTACGGGAACCGAGATAAAATCCGTTCGGGAGGGGAGCTTGAACCTCAAGGATGGATATGCCAAGATTCAGGATGGAGAGCTCTGGCTTTTCAACGTGCACATCTCTCCCTATGAAAAGGGATCTTACTATAACCACGATCCCGTACGGCCCCGCAAGATGCTTATGAACCGTTACGAAATCCGGCGGCTTACGAGTAAAATCCAGGAAAAGGGGCTTACCCTGGTACCCTTGAGCGTGTACATCAAAAACGGCAAGTACGCCAAGGTGGATCTTGCCCTGGCCCAGGGGAAAACGCATCGGGATAAGCGGCAGACCGTGGCAAAAAGAGATGCTCATCGGGAAATGGCCCGGGCGGTACGCCGGGACGATCGATAGCCGGTACAGCGTAAGAGGAACAGATTCAAAACCATACCACCTGTGAAACTGGGGGCGATCGGTTTCGACAGCAGGATGGAGGGTCTAAAGGAGCAGGCCGAGGTCGTCGATCCTCGATAAAAAACGGCAACAACAATAATTGCCAACGATAATTTCGCACTGGCTGCTTAAGTAGTGGCCACGTCACCTTCTCCTTCTTCTCCGGGGGGGAGCATGACGTCAAAACGGAGAATGCTGCTTGAGGAGGGCTTCTTTCCTCGGGAGTAAGCCTTAGGAAGCTCGGGAAGAATTATCCTGTCTCTGGGAGATTTCTTCCGACATCAAAACAGAGACTAAGCCTGTAGGGCCTTTAAGGCTGGCCCCTGTTGGACCGGAGTTCGATTCTCCGCGCCTCCACCAAAATAGAGAAAGGCAGTAACCCCATTCATTGCGGTTACTGCCTTTTTTGTATTTTACTCCTCTTCAAAATTGCCCTGCAAGCGTAGATAATCCCACTTCTCTGGTACAAAGGAGTGGTACAAAAATGACTATGCAGGCATGTGTAAGAGCCCCTCATTACCTCCACTGGAATGGACATTCCCACACTTTTAGAATGGCAGTGCCCAGGGATTTGAAAGATGCTGTAGGGAAGAGGGAGATAAAAAAATCCCTCCCTGGATGTACTCCTAAAGCCGCTAAAGCCTTATGCCGCAAGTTAGGGATACTTCTCTCTGATCTGTGGCATAGGATGCGAATTGGAGGGGTGTGGGAAGGGGATGATTATGCCTATCTGGTGGAGGAGGCTCTCCGGGAAGCCCTGGAAGAGAGAGATTCCCCTGGTACAAGAGTGGTACAAACTTCTGGTACAAACTCTCCAGAAGAGCCCCAAGAGGCATCATATCCCAGTGAAATTGCTTCACTTATTGCCAAAATATTTCAAGAGAATAATATAAACCTGAAATCCAATTCAGTTACTTTTGGAGCCCTCTGTGCCCGT
>ERZ795057.1370-NODE-1370-length-21242-cov-8.910983_pt1 | contig 21242 bp, 17 predicted proteins | sample MGYA00375141_ERZ795057 | MGnify/ENA primary metagenome ERZ795057 (study PRJEB30186, sample SAMN05720163) | activated sludge metagenome | isolation source: Anaerobic digester | place: Hong Kong | collected 2015-01-26 ... | reverse complement strand
TGAATGGTCCCCGGGATGAAAACAAAGTATCTCAAGGATATGAAAAAGTTATTGCAGCCAAATTAGACGATGCAAAATTTTTCTTTGAGCAAGATCAGAAAATACCCCTAAAGGATCGCTCCACGCATATTGAACGAATGATTTTTATGAAAGGACTGGGTACTGTTCTACAAAAAACTAGCCGTCTTCTATTAATGGCGGAAAAATTTCCGTGCGGAGAAGATGTACAGCTTCTAAAAAGAACCACCATGCTTTCGAAAATGGATTTGTCCACACACATGGTAGCAGAACTCTCAGAACTCCAGGGAACCATGGGGAAAATATATGCAGCCTTGCAAGGGGAAGAGGAACGGGTATGCGTAGCCTTAGAGTCCTACTATTTGCCCAAGCGAGAATCAGATCCGATTCCAAAGGATAGCATTGGACAAATCGTAGGCTTACTCGATCGCATTGACACTCTTGCAGGGGCGTTTGCGATTGGAATGTCTGTGTCGAGTTCTGCTGATCCTTTTGGTTTACGAAGACAATTGAACGGAATCCTGCGCATTCTATACGAAATTCCTTTTTCAATATGCTTAGAAGAATCGTTTTCCAGGGCATTACACTGCTACAAGGAAGTAAATCAGTTGGACATGAAAGAAGAGGAAATTCTTTCAAATCTACAGGATTTCTATACCCAAAGATTGAACTTGTTTCTTCAGTCCATGCATCGATATGATATGGTGAATGCCGTTTTGTGTTCCTCTTGGATTCATCCATTCCTTGCAAAAGAAAAGCTGGTATTGTTGGAAGAAATCGGTTCTTCCGATGAGTTCAAGGTTTTATGTGAATCATTTACACGAATTCGAAATATCACCAAAGGGGACTATGCAACTGAAAAGGTGCAAACTTCACTATTGGTGGAACCTCAGGAACAAGCTTTGTATGACGCATTTCAAAAATGTTTAGGCAAAAATGATGCCACAGACGAATCAGACCATCTTGTAATTCAGCTAAAAAAAATGTATTCTTTGAACCCATTTATTGTTGATTTTTTTGATTGTGTATTGGTTCACTGTGAAGATCCTGCTCTGAAAGAAAATCGTATACGGCTAATTTCAGCCATTAATCGATATTTTTTACAATTTTGTGATTTTTCAGAAATCGTATTTCAAGGAGGCAATTAATATGAATCAAAAATTTGTGTATCAATTCCAAGAGGGATCCAGAGATATGAAGGGCCTGCTTGGAGGCAAAGGAGCCAATTTAGCGGAAATGGCACGATTGGGCATTCCGGTACCTCCCGGGTTCACCCTTACAACCGAAGTATGCAAGTATTACTATGATCACAATAACACCTATCCAGAGACCTTAATGAGCGAAATCAAAGAGCATCTGGCTCAAATGGAAAAAGATGCTGGAAAAGCATTTGGCGACCCCAAAAATCCTCTCTTGGTATCGGTCCGTTCTGGTGCTGCAGTTTCTATGCCAGGAATGATGGATACAATATTGAATCTTGGTTTCAATGATGAAGTTTTTGCATATCAAGTAGAAAATAGTGCAAATCCAACTTTTATCTGTGATTCTTACAGACGTTTTCTGCAAATGTTTGGCAATGTTGTGTATGGAATTCCTCATCATTTGTTTGAGAAAGTTCTGTCAAAAGTAAAAGAGCAAAAAGGTGTCACTTTGGACAATGAACTGGATCAAGATGGATTGATGCAAGTGATCGAAGGATACAAAAAGATCTATATCGATCATCGAGGAAAAGGATTTCCGCAAGATCCAATGACACAGTTGATGGATGCCATCAATGCTGTGGTAGGTTCCTGGAACAATGATCGTGCCATCATTTACAGACGCCTTAATAAAATTACAGGTTTGTTTGGTACGGCTGTAAACGTCCAGGCAATGGTTTTTGGAAATAAAAATATGCAATCGGGTACTGGTGTTTGCTTTACACGAAATCCCTCCACTGGAGAAAAAGGTTTGTACGGGGAATTTCTGTTAAATGCACAAGGTGAAGATGTTGTTGCTGGCATTCGTACTCCTAAGCATATCGATGAACTGGAATCGATTCTTCCTGATTGTTACCACGAATTGCTTCGCATTTTGAACATTCTCGAAGGACATTATCGTGATATGCAAGATATTGAATTCACCATTGAAGATAGCAAGCTGTATCTACTACAAACTCGTAGCGGAAAACGAACAGGTGCTGCTTCTGTGAAAATCGCCGTAGATTTGGTAAACGAAGAGATGATCAGCAAAGAAGAAGCTATTATGAGAGTGGAACCCAATTCATTGAATCAGCTGCTTCATCCTTGTTTTGATCCTTCTCATCAAAAAAATGCCGTTGTTATTGCCAAAGGATTGCCAGCCTCCCCTGGAGCAGCTTTTGGAAAAGTTGTGTTCACTGCTGATGAAGCCCTACGCGTTGCAAATGAAGGGGAAAAAGTCATATTGGTTCGCGAAGAAACTTCCCCAGAAGATATTCAAGGAATGGATAGCGCGCAAGGAATTTTAACAGCCAGAGGTGGAATGACTTCTCATGCTGCAGTTGTTGCCAGAGGCATGGGCAAATGTTGTGTGTCGGGCGCAAACGACATTTCAGTGAATGAAGAAGAAAAATTATTCAAAACCCGCAGCGGTGAAATCATTCACGAAGGAGATGTCATAAGTCTCGATGGGACAAAAGGTGAAGTTTACAAAGGACAATTGCCAACTCTCCCACCGAATCTAAGCGGTGAGTTCGGACATTTAATGCAGTGGGCCGATGAAATACGAAGGCTTCAGGTACGAACCAATGCAGATACTCCCAAAGATGCACACCAAGCAGTAGAATTTGGAGCACAAGGAATTGGTTTATGCCGTACTGAACATATGTTTTTTGATGGAGATCGTATCAAAGCAGTTCGCGAAATGATTTTGGCAGAAGACGTGAAGGGCCGCGAAAAAGCATTGGCCAAAATTCTTCCTATGCAGCGAGAAGATTTTATTGGGATATTCAAAGCTATGGAAGGAAAACCCGTCACCATCCGCCTTTTGGATCCTCCCTTACATGAGTTTTTACCCAATGACCCCGAAGATATTAAAGAGTTGGCTCATGAGCTAGGTGTAGATGTTCAAGCTGTTAAAGAAAAAATTGAATCTCTGAAAGAATTTAATCCAATGCTGGGTCACCGAGGGTGCCGCTTGGGTATTACTTATCCAGAAATCACGCGTATGCAAACGCGAGCCATCATTGAAGCAGCTTGTGAATTAAAGAAAGAAAATCAGAATGTAAAACCAGAGATTATGGTCCCACTTGTTGGAACAGATAAAGAATTCATTTCTCAAAAAGAAGTCATTGATGAAACTGCTGGCATTGTAATGCAAGAACAAGGAATTTCTTTGGAATATCTCGTGGGAACAATGATTGAGATTCCACGAGCAGCACTTGTTGCTGGTGATATTGCAAAAGAAGCAGCATTTTTCTCCTTTGGTACCAACGATTTAACACAGATGACATTTGGTTATTCAAGAGATGATGCAGGTAAGTTTTTGAGTGCATATATCGAGAAGAAAATTCTTGCTGAAGACCCGTTCCAAAGCATCGATCAAAATGGTGTTGGCAAGCTCGTAGCCTGGGCATCAAAAGAAGGTAAAGCTGCCAATCCATCTTTAAAATTAGGAATATGCGGTGAACACGGCGGCGACCCTGACTCAATCGTATTTTGTGATGCTTTAGGTTTGCAATATGTAAGTTGTTCACCCTATCGAGTACCGGTTGCTCGATTAGCTGCTGCTCAAGCAGTAATGAAGAATAGCAAGTAGGCTTTGAAATATTGTTCCCCGATACGGAGATATCCATGGATATCTCCGTATAGAAGGGACTAGGCATCATGGATCATCATATTGAAGACTATATCCAAGAAATCAAAACCAGGATTAACATTGTAGATTTCATTGGTAAATTTGTTTCCTTGCGAAAAGCAGGTCAAAACTTTGTTGGATTGTGTCCTTTTCATGTAGAGAAAACCCCTTCGTTCACTGTGAATCCTGCCAAAGAAATCTTTTATTGTTTTGGCTGTCACACCGGTGGAGACATTATCCACTTTGTGGAAAAATACGAAGGTTTAACATTTCAGGAAGCTGTTGAAGAACTAGGTCGAGAGGCTGGGCTTGAACCTCCTCGGTGGGGACATAAAAAAACAGACTCTAAATACAATCCTTGGTTTGAATTTCTTAGCGCTTGCATGAGTTTTTTTCAGAAACATCTCAGACATTCGCCACAAGCTATGGAATATGTTAAAAATAGAGGATTGACACAGGATACTCTTAAAAACTTTCAAATTGGATATGCTCCTGCAGATCCTAAAGATTTTATCAACTATTTCACCAATCTTGGATTCGACAAAGAAGATGCTAAGCTTTTGGGACTTCTTCGAGAAAAAGAAGACGGATATCTGTACCCCTATTTTCGAAACCGAGTCATTTTCCCTATTTTTGACCTTCGAAAGCGTGTAATTGGTTTTGGTGGAAGAGCAATTGAAAAAGACCAAATGCCAAAATATCTAAATAGTCCTGATCATAGCCTGTTTCACAAAGGAGAAAACTTATACGCTCTTGCCCAGGCAAGATCAGAGATGAATCGATCCAAACGAGCTATTGTAGTAGAGGGCTATATGGATGTTATCTCCATGTTTCAACATGGAATCACCAATGTTACAGCTTCACTTGGTACTGCCTTTACACCCGAACAAGCGAAACTGCTTCGGAAATATTCGGAAACTTTGTATATTTGTTACGATTCAGATGATGCTGGTAAGCAAGCAATTTTGCGCACCATCGATATAGTTCTCCCAATGGGATTTTCGAGTCGCGTGATTCAAATCCCCCCTCCTTTCAAAGATCCTGATGAATACATATCTGCTAAAGGCAAAGAGTCGTTTTTGGAATTGATGGAAACTGCCAAAGGTGCTTTGGAGTATTGCTGGGAAGCAGTGATTGAAGGAAAGAATCTGCAAGACCCAATAACAGCTAGCGCTGTTGTGGAAAGTATGTTTCGGAGATTTATGAAAGTGAAAGATCCTGTACGGATTGAGACTTTATTGAAGCAGATTTCTCTGGATTTAAAAATCAAACCCTCTCTTCTGGAAGAAAGAATGCAATCCATGATGCGAGGAAATACTTCTCAATCCAAAAAAAGGACAAAGAAGACAAGGATTGATACCGAAACAATTATTGACCAAAGAGACGCATCTCTTCTTTTAAAAGCGATGATTACCAATCCAAAAGACTGGGCACTCATTATTTTCACAAAATTACAACCCGAGGATTTCCCCCAAGGCATCTTTCGGGAACTTTTTACGGAGTTTCGTGATTTATTTCAAGAAAAAAAGAATATTCAGGTCGAAAATTTTCAAGAAGATCCTGACAAAGAGAATTTTTATAGTAAACTAATGGAACTTCAAAACATGAATAATAAATGTATTGAAGGTGATGTAATTCCACAGATTTTGTGCCATGTTGATTTAGTTCGTAAAAAGAAAAATGTGCTCATACCCCTGCAAAGACGGGTAAACAAGGCTGAACAGGAAGGCGACTATGAAGAATCGAAACGCCTTCGAGAAGAAATTCTACGCCTTCGACGTGAAGAATTTTAATTAGGTTTTGAAAAGAGAAAGGATTCCTTCCGCAAAATGAAAAAAAAAGAAACTCGGTCAAAAAAAACTGAAAAAAAAGCTTCTAAAGAGGCAGCTGCTGTTCAAAAACCTCTTCGAGATGAACATGGTCGTTTTATTTCGGCAAAAAAAGCTGCTTTAAAGAAATCGAAAGTAGCCTCTTCCAAGACATCCTCTCCCAAGAATGCTTCTTCAAGTTCTAAAGATACACTCAAAACCAAAACCCCTGCTCCAATAAAAGAATCCAAATCCTCTCCTACACCCAAAGTAGAAAAAAAGGAATCCCCCGTAAAAACTAAAACGACGAAAGCAGAGAAATCAGTAAAAAAAGAGAAGCCACAGACACCAAAGACTGAAAAAAAGAAAATAACACCAAAGAAAACAGCTTCACCAAAAAAAATAAAGAGCACTCCCGAAAAAGAAAAAATTGCTCCTCCTATGGATGAAGCCAAACTTATCTTAGAAGAAAATGGTGCTGATGCAGAAGAAAGAATCCGAACCATCCCTGCATTTAAAAAATTGCTCAGTGCGGGAAGCAAGGGCAAGATCGTCGAATACAAAAAAATAATGAACGTGATGGAACAAGTTCAGATGACTGAATCTGAAGTTGAGATTATGTATTCCATTTTGGATCAGGAAGGAATTGAATACGGTGATGCAGATTCACATTTTGAAGATGATGATGCATTTCATGACGTTGAAGAAACAGAAGAACCCGATGTAGAAGATGTTGACCTACGTGATCCAATTAAAATGTACTTGAAAGAAATTGGAAAAATTTCCCTTCTTTCTTTCGATGAAGAAATTGAATTGGCAAAGCGTATTGAAAATGGCGAATTGATCGCTAAAAAGAAATTGATTGAATCCAACTTACGTCTTGTTGTCAGTATTGCAAAAAAATATACGGGTCATTCTTTGTCCTTTTTGGATCTTGTACAAGAAGGAAATGTCGGGCTGATTCGTGCTGTTGAAAAGTATGATTATCGCAGAGGTTTTCGGTTTTCCACGTATGCATCCTGGTGGATTCGTCAAGCCGTTACACGTGCATTGGCAGATCAGTCTAGAGTCATTCGAGTGCCTGTTCATATGGTAGAATCTATCAATAAAATTCAACGAGCAGAACGACATTTGTATCAAAAATTGGGACGACCTGCAACACACGAAGAAATTGCCAAAGAACTTGGTCTTCCGGTGAAAAAAATTAGAGAGTACCTGAAAGTCTCCCAAGAACCAATATCACTTGAAACACCCCTGGGTACAGATAAAGATAACCGCTTGGGGGATTTTGTGGAAGATAAACGGGCAATTTCTCCCGAAGAAAAGGTAGTTGACCTTCACTTTAAAGATCAACTCTATCAGGTTTTGAATAACCTCACAGAACGGGAAAAAGAGATTCTCTTGCTTCGATTTGGACTGGAAAATATTAGGCCCCATACCTTAGAAGAGGTGGGGAAGATATTTAATGTAACCCGCGAGAGAATTCGACAAATCGAGGCAAAGGCTATTAAACGCTTGCGTCAAGATATGAAAGCACGACTCGACAAAGAATAAACAACTTCATGTTGTTTAACGGTTGTGCATTGGGTTGTTCGTTAACATTTCTAATATGGTTTGGGCTGTTTCTTTCAGCTTTTCGTTCTGGCTCCAATTTTTCATGATGATGCTTGTGCGATCTAATAAAAATGGATCTTTTCGTTTTGCAATTTCCCGAATCATTTGAATAACAGTGAGTTCAGGATTTTGTGTTTGGGACTGAAGGAGCCATTCGCGAAGTTTTGCTTCCACAACAATTGGTTCGCGAATATAGAAATCTTTTAGTTTTTCTACTAGGTGATTGCGAACTTGTACATCGTGATCTTCGATAAATCTGCCCAAGAAATCAAGGATATGGTTTTCCTCATCTTCTGCTTTTGTATTTACAGAGGTGACTGCTACGATCTTTAAATCCACATTTTCTTGTAGATTCCAAAATCTGACAATGTTTTCTGCTAATCGTTCTTCCTGGTCTTTCCAGGAATTTTTCAAAGCATTCGCTGCAAATTCTCGGACATCTTTTCTTGACCGAAGCGCTTCTTCCATTTTGGGAAATCCAAATTCGGGATGTTCCAGCGATATACCCGAAATAATAAGAAGTGCAGAATATTTTTGCATTGGAAGATAGGATTTTAAAAATTCTGTAAGAAGTTTATCTTCCTCAGTCGGGTATTGATCATAAAGACTTACAAGCGTATGCACTGCATACACTTGATTTTGTACGGACGCATGATTCAAGTATTTTGCTATATGCGGAAACGCTCTTTTTCGCATATAGTTTTTTAAATCAAATTCAATATTTTGATCGATTTCCATCTGTTCTTTTTTCGAAATAGTTGTTTTAATCATAAACTCCGTCTTCCTTTGTCAAAATGCTTTACTTATGATACGAGATAAAGGCTACGAAATCAATATGAATTGTTTGATTTGATATGGAAATTTTCCCGATTTTTCAAAAGAAAATCCCACCTTTGAGAAAGAGGGATGAAAAAGAGATGGTGGGCGATAGAGGAATCGAACCTCTGACCTCTTCGGTGTCAACGAAGCGTTCTACCTCTGAACTAACCGCCCAAGAGGAGCATAATAATAGTATCAAAAAAAATGTTACTTTCAATACTCTTTGCGATATAATAGATGGGATCCATTATTTTGGAGGTTTCTATGAAACTAAAAACAGCGATTGTAGTGTGTTTTTTTGTCTTTCATGTTTTTTCTATTACAGCTTTTGCCCAACCAACGCAAGTCAATGATTCTGCAAAGTCTCTTCCCGAAGTTACACTCCCATACCCTCCCCAAATGCCTGGTACTACCACGAAGAAATTGGAAGATGGTACTATCGTGATTCCAAATGACCAATTCAATCGATCAACTCAATCCAATATCGATACCAAAGGCAATTTTACTGGAATTGACATGGAAGATATTGATATTGAATCAATAAAACCACCCCCCATCCCAAAAGAGCTACTCCAACCACAAACTCCACCAGCAGGTTCCGAAATTGATATTAATGAGCCTACTCAGCCCATTGAACTACCAAATGCTAGTGAAAAACCCTGGTTTTTTAGTTGGTGGTTCATTTCTCTCTTGATTCTTTTTATCGGTGGTGTAGTTGTTTTTTTATTCCAAAAAACATCCAACCAACGGGATAATTCTTTACTTGCTAAGACTCCAAAGAAATGAAACAGAAAACCGTTATAACTTTCTTCCTTCTTTTGATTGTTGTATTCGGAGGTATATCCTGCCGTGTACAATCGGACATTGATCAAGTGGATTTAGATACAACACAGTTTAGGAACGGCCGCGTTGCATTGTATGCTACCTATGACAAAACATCTGAAAAAATGATGAGTTGGTCGCAACATTCTGTGTTGCGACAAGAGTATGGAAAAATTGAATACCGCATTGAGCTAGTAGGACTGGCGAGTCAAGAATTTCAGCAATGCATTTTACAGGAAACCCCACCAAGTTTGCTACAATTTTTTGTGTATAGAATTGAAACAGACGCTGAAGAAAAGAAAGAAAATGATACAAGTTTTGAAAAAGAATTGCTATACAAAGGAGAAAAAAAGGGTAGAAGTTTCTATGCTCACAATTACACCACCCAATCTCCTAAAGTACGCCGCGTATATGTAGGGAATCAATGTTTTGAAAAAGAACTTCTTCCTACATTATTGTGCTCTTTTCCAGTTGATACTGACAACTCAATAACTCTTCGTTGGGTGGACAGCCGAATACCCAGACAAGAAGAAACCGATGACACTTTGGAAGGTACAGTTTCCATAATCGTTGATCAAGTGGAAAATGTCCAGGCAAAAGGTAGCGAACATTCTGCCTATAAATTACTGATTCCTTCCTGGGAAACTGTGGTGTGGATTCGAGAAGAAGAACCACACATCATGGTGAAAATGGAGAATAATCGAGAAGTAACGGTATTGTCCGAATGGAATGGAATATAAAAGACCATGAAAAAACCTCGGGAAAGATATCCCGAGGTTTTTATTCAATACAAAATGATGAAGAGAATAAGTAAAAGAAAAAAGGTACTTATTCTTTTTTAGATTCTTCCGTAGATCCTTCTGCAGAAGCAGCTGCTTCTCCTTCAGGAGTTCCTTCAGTTGAAGCTGTTTCTCCATCAAGAGCAACATTTCGGGCAAAAATTCCAGCTACCTTTAGATTGAGGGGAGATACCATAGATACTCCGCTAGGAAGACCCAAATCGCGAGTATACAATGTTTGGTTGATATCCAGATTTGTTACATCTAAAGGAATTTCACGGGGTAAATCTTCTGCTTTACCAGCAATTTTTACTTTGAAAAGTGTAAATTGAAGCTTGCCACCGTTTTTTACACCGGCACATTTTTCTTTGTTTTCCAGGCGAACGGGCACGGTGATGGTGATTTTCTGGTCGTCTTGAAGTGCCATAAGATCAACATGATAGGGTTCAAAACTTACAACGTCTTGTTGGATTTCTTTGATTACCAGAGACATTTTCTTTCCATCTGGTAAAGTGCAATTCAAAATAACATTTCGACCATTTTTCTTAAGGATATGCTTGAATTCCTTGCGATCTACAGCAATAGGAATATTTTCCATTTCTTTCCCATAGACAATGCCCGGGACAAGATATGGATTCGCTTTGTCTCGTTGTTTTAGTCCAAATTCGATAACTTCCATGCTTAACTCCTTACGTGTTTCTACAAACATAGAATTTTATTGAGCTTTGACAGAATGTCAAATTTCTATTCAGGTAATTGGTGATCCTTAAACAAAGTGGGTCCAGATACATCGTCGAAAACTTCCGATAGCGACATATTCATGCATATACGGAAGATGGCTTCGGAAATCAAGGGGGCAATGGAGAGTACTTTTAGTTTTGGGCAACTGTTGATTCGATCAGTAGAATGGTGAACAGAATTTGTAATCACAATTTCTTTGAAGGAAGAAGCATTCAATTTTTCTATGCAATCACTAACAAATAAGCCATGAGTAATGCAGGCATAGACATCTTTTGCTCCTTTTTCTAAAAGTAGTTCCGCTGCTTTACACATTGTTCCACCCGTGGAGATGATATCGTCCATCAGGATGGCATTTTTCCCCCTCACATCTCCGATTAGGTGTATGCTTTCCACTACATCAGTTTTCGTTCGGTTTTTTTGACAAACGGCTATTTCGCAGTGCAGCATTCTGCTAAGGACTTTTGCTCTTTCCACGCCACCCATATCTGGCGAGACGATAACCGGATTTTCTAAATTCTTGGATAAAAAATAATTTTTAAAGAGTAGAGCTGCGGTAAGATTATCGCTGGGAATGTCAAAAAAGCCTTGAATCTGTCCTGCATGTAGGTCAATGCTCATAAAGCGAGTAGCTCCAGCAGTTTGGATGATATTTGCAATAAGCTTTGCGGTGATGGGTTCTCTTGATTTTGTTTTGCGATCTTGCCGTGCATAACCGAAGTAGGGAACAACCACAGAAATTTTGTCTGCAGAAGCGCGTTTTAATGCATCAATCATGATGAGGAGTTCAATAACATGATCTGAACCACCATTTGTGGACTGGATGACAAATACTTCTTTTCCACGAATATGCGTAGCAGGTCTGCAATAGATTTCTCCATCCGAGAAGCGACGTATTTCCATCTGGCCTGGTGTAATACCAAGATGGTTACAAATCTCATCTACTAAAGGTTGATTGGATGTTCCACTAAAAACAACAACTGAGGGTGGATGAAGTCTCATGATGACCTCCGCTTCATTTTAGATTCTCTATACTTTGAAGCCCAGTCCTCTTTATTGACCTGTTTGTTTCGCTCGATTGCAAGAGAATTGGGAGGAATATTCTGCGTGATCACAGAACCAGCACCAGTGAAAGCACCTTGTTCGATTGTGACAGGGGCTACAATGATGGTATCAGAACCAATAAAAACATCTTCTTCAATGATGGTTTTATGTTTGTCAAATCCATCGTAATTGCAGGTAATGGTTCCGGCACCAATATTGGATCGTTCTCCTACAACTGCATCGCCTAAATACGAAAGGTGGTTTGCTTTGCTGTGCGATTTTAACTCACAGTTTTTCATTTCTACAAATGTACCTGCTTTTGCACCGTGACGAATAATGCAGTTTTCACGAAGAGAGGTGAAAGGTCCAATTGTGCAGTGTGATTCTACAATAACTTTTCCGCGATTTCCGCGAATGCTGACAAATGGCCCAATTTCGCAATCTTCTCCGATTTCGATGGATCCCTCCATCCATGTATTTGGTTTAATAAGAGTATCTCGCCCTATCGAAACATTGGGTCCGATGTGGGTTGAAGAAGGATCGACTATGTAAACTCCACCATCAACCATCATGGAATGAAGTCTGCGTTGATTTGCAATATGCAGTGCTTGTGCCCAATCTGCTTTGGTGTTGATTCCAATAATATCTTCTTCTCCTTGGATGGGGAAAATGGACACACTTTTTGAGTTTTTTTGTATGGATTCCAGCAGATCGGTTAGATAAAATTCGCCCGATACATTTTTGTTATTGATGGAATGTAGGTAATCCTGGGTTGTTTCACGGGACAAAATGTAGATTCCGGAATTTATCTCGGTAATGGCTCTTTCCTGCAAGGAAGCATCTTTCCACTCCACAATTTTCTGAAATTCTCCCGAAGAATTCCGAAGAATCCGACCATACATTTTTGGATCTACTACATGAGCTGTAATGACTGCAGCCTTAGGAGACTCTTTGGTGTAGAGTTGAACCAATCCTTGTAAAGTTTGCATTTGGATTAAAGGAGTATCCCCACAAAGTACCAGGATATCTTTGATGGAAGGATCAAGTTGTTCGATACCTGCCAAAAAAGCATCTCCAGTTCCCAGGGGTTCTTTTTGAATTGCTATATGGATTCGATTACCGAAGGCATTTCGAATTGCGTCTTCATATTGTGGTGAAACAACGACAATGACTTGAGAAGGAGTAAGGGATTCTGCTTTTTCGATGATCGCTTCTAGAATAGGTTTTTCATCGAACATCGAAAGAACCTTCGGATGACTTGATTTCATTCGGGTTCCACTTCCCGCTGCTAAAACTATGCAAGCCAAACAATGATGATTCATGTGTCCCCCTACAATAGAAAAAAAGCTGGGACGGTAGGATTCGAACCTACGTATGACGGTACCAAAAACCGTTGCCTTGCCGCTTGGCCACGTCCCAATTCAATTACCGCTAAGCTAGTATAAGGAAAAAAGGAAAAAAATCTATAGCTTCAGGACAGATAAAAATGCTTCTTGCGGTATTTCTACGTTTCCAACCATTTTCATTCGCTTTTTACCTTCTTTTTGTTTTTCAAGAAGCTTTCTTTTTCGTGTGATATCACCGCCATAGCACTTTGCGGTTACATCTTTGCGAAGCTGAACAATGGTTTCACGTGCAATAATCTTTCCCCCGATTGCCGCTTGAAGAGCAACATTGAACATTTGTCGAGGGATTGTTTTGCGAAGCTTCTGGATGATTGCTTTTCCTTTTGCATGGGCTTGATCTTTTACACACATAAAAGAAAGAGCATCCACAGGAGAGCTGTTCACAAGGATTTTTACCAATACAATCTGTTCTTCTTGGTAGCAACTTATTTCGTAATCTAAAGAAGCATATCCCCGTGAAACTGATTTTAGCTGATCATAAAAATCGATAATAATTTCTGATAGAGGATACTGGTATTTTAACATAACGCGGTTGGATGAAATGTATTCCATGGTTTTATACAATCCACGTTTCATTTGCGATAGTTCCATAATGGGCCCTATATGGTCTGGCGGAGTGATAATGGTAGCATCTACCATAGGCTCTTCAATTCGTTTGATTTGTGAAGGATCGGGGAATTTGGACGGATTTTCTACTTCTAGAACTTCCCCGTTGCGAAGGTATATTTTGTAAGCCACACTGGGAGCCGTGTTGATAAGCTGAATTTCATATTCTCTTTGCAATCGTTCGTTGACAATTTCCATATGCAGAAGACCTAAAAAGCCAGCACGGAAACCATAACCAAGAGCATCAGAACTTTCTACTTCATATTGCAACGAAGGATCGTTAAGTCGTAACTTTTCCAGTGATGTTCGGAGTTTTGCATAATCATTGGGATTGATAGGATATAATCCACTAAAGACCATCGGAATGGATTTTCGATATCCTGGATATGGTTTTGTAGTAGGTATTTTAGCATCTGTAACTGTGTCGCCAACGTTTACGATTTCGGGTTTGCGAATCAGAGCAGTGAAATATCCAACTTCACCAGCAGTAAGTTCTTCGCATTCAATCATGCCCATTTTAAAAACACCCACGTCCATGACTTCAAATTCCTCTTGGTTAGCCATAAACTTGATTTTCATTCCTTTTCGAATGGATCCATCCATAATGCGGATATGACTGACAACACCTTTGTATGTGTCAAAATGGGAATCAAAAATCAGTGCTTTTAATGGTTCTTCCTCGCTTCCTATGGGAGCAGGGATACGGTTTTTTACAGCCAGCAAAATATCTTGGATGCCTTCTCCGCTCTTCGCTGAGGCTAAAATAACCTCTTCTTTTTTACACCCTATCAGTTCGTGAATTTCATCCAATGTTTCAGGAATATTGGCTTGCTGCATATCAATTTTATTTGCAACCGGAATGATTTCTAAATCGTTTTCGATGGCTAAGTAGGTGTTAGCGACTGTTTGAGCTTCGACTCCCTGGACTGCATCCACAAGCAGGATAGCACCTTCGCCAGCTGCCAAACTTCGAGAAACTTCATAACTAAAGTCCACATGGCCAGGAGTGTCAATGATGTTATAGATAAAATGTTCCCCTTCAATATCGAATTCTAGACGGATGGGATGAGATTTGATCGTAATTCCTCGTTCTCGTTCCAAATCCATAGAATCCAACAACTGACCTTCAGGGCTCTCTTTGTTGATCTTGTAAAACATATCACTCAGTTGGATAAAACGATCCGAAAGTGTTGTCTTGCCATGGTCAATATGCGCAATAATGCAAAAATTCCGAATATTATTTTTCTTCATCAGGTTCATAATATTAATTTATGCTTTTTTTATGTCAAATTTTTTTCATTTCGTTCAATGGACGTCGGAATTATGTTATAGTTATATATAAAACTGGAAAGGAGTTCGATCATGAGTAATTTTGTTGGTATTGTCATGGGGAGTGACAGCGATTATCCCCTTGTTGTAGACACTTTAAAAATTTTAAAGCGCTTCGATGTTCCTTTTGAGGTATCGGTTATATCTGCTCATAGAGACACCGAAAGAGCACTTGCCTATGCTACTTCTGCAATTGACAGAAAAATGGATATCATTATTGCATTTGCCGGAATGGCTGCTCATTTAGCAGGAGTTGTTGCTTCGAATACCACTATACCCGTGATTGGAGTTCCTTTAAATCGAACTGGATTTGGTGGACAAGATGCCCTTTTATCTACCGTACAAATGCCACCTGGAATTCCTGTTGCAACCGTAGGCGTGGATGGCGGAGCCAATGCTGCGTGGCTTGCTCTACGGATTTTGTCATTGCATGACCCCGTCCTTCAGAAAAAACTACAAGATGAGAAAGATGGCATGAAAAAGAAACTGCTATACAAAACACAGAAAATTAGGGAGAAGTGGGAAAATGAATCATAACGCAATATTACAAACATCCCTTCACATACCAGGAATCACTCTTTTTAAAAAGGGAAAGGTGAGAGATGTTTACGATTTAGGAGAACATCTCCTGATTGTATCCACCGATCGCTTATCAGCTTTTGATGTAATCATGAATGAGCCAATTCCAGAAAAAGGAAAGATTTTAACCAAAATTTCCCAGTTTTGGTTTGAAAAACTAAAAAGCGTTGCACCCAATCATTTTGTGACTACTGATATTTTTTCCTACAGACCTGAACTTGGACAAGAAAGACAGCAGCTTGAAGATCGTTCAATGATTGTCAAGAAAGCGCAAATGATTCCCTATGAATGCATCGTTAGAGGGTATTTATTAGGTTCTGCCTATCGTGATTATCAGAAAACAGGTACTATTGCCGGTTATCCATTACCCAAAGGATTGGAAAAAGGTTCCAAACTGGATACTCCCATTTTTACACCATCAACAAAAGCAGATGTTGGGCACGATGAAAATATTCACTTCGACAAAATGAAAGAGGATATAGGAGAAACTGCCGAATTACTGCAGAAATATTCTCTGGAAATATTCCAGAAAGCCAGTGATTTTGCCCTTACAAAAGGCATCATCATAGCCGATACCAAGATGGAATTTGGACTGGTGAATGATCAAATCATTGTGATTGATGAGCTGTTTACACCAGATTCTTCTCGATTTATTCTAAAAAAAGATTATGACCAGGGACGAATCGATAGATCCATGGATAAAGAATTTATTCGATCGTATCTGTCTACTTTGAATTGGGATCAAAAACCCCCACCACCACCACTTCCCGATGAAGTTGTTCAAAAAACGAAAGAACGCTACCACGAAATTGCAGATCGTTTGCTTTCATAATATTGTAGGAGGATGACAATGCCGTACCCATATTATTGGATTTTGCTTGGTGTTGTTCTCATTGTGCTGGAGATTTTTACTCCTGGATTTTTCTTATTTTTATCAGGAGTTGCAGCCGTTATTACAGGAGGGCTATCGTACCTTTTTCCTGGAATTTTTTGGTTGCAATGGCTTTTCTTTGTGGTGTTAACAATTTTGTGCCTTGTGTTTTTACGAGGCGTTCTTTTGAACAAATCACAACCATCCGAATCAATTACTCCCAATGTGGATGGATTAATAGGGAAAAAAGCACTTGTCATTCGTACTATACAACCCGATTCCCTCAAAGGACAAGTTCGCATTGGAGGAGAAATATGGTTGGCTCAATCAGAAGACGATAAAATGATTGCTGAAAACGAAGAAGTCATTATCCGTGGTGTTAGCGGAACAAAACTTATTGTTGGAAGGAGTTAGTATGCCAAATTTTGTGATTGTTATCATTGCTATTGCAGCGTTTATCTTTATTGTTTCGGGTTTAGTTAAAATCCGACCTTACCAGCGCGGTGTAGTTGAAAGATTGGGAAAATATGCCAAAACACTTGGACCTGGCCTTAACTTTGTGATCCCCATCATTGATACCGTCAAAAAGGTTGATATGCGCGAAAACCTAATTGATGTACCTCCCCAGGAAGTAATCACCAAAGACAACGTAGTTGTTACCGTGGACGCGGTTATTTACTACGAAGTAACCGATCCATTTCGCGTTCTTTACAATGTTTATCGCTTCCAGTTATCTTCTGTGAAATTAGCTCAAACCAACCTCCGTAATATCATTGGTGAACTGGAGCTGGATGAAACTCTAACTAGCCGTGAAATGATAAATACCAGACTTCGAGAGGTATTGGATGAAGCGACCGACAAGTGGGGCGTTAAAGTAACTCGTGTTGAGATTAAAAAAATTGACCCTCCCCATGACATTACCGAAGCCATGAGCCGACAAATGAAGGCTGAAAGAACCAAACGAGCCTTAATTTTAGAAGCAGAAGGTATTAAGCAATCCGAAATTACAAAAGCAGAAGGTCAAAAACAAGCTGAAATCCTGAAAGCCGAAGGTAAAAAGCTATCTCAAGTTCTTGAAGCCGAGGGAGAAGCTGCCGCTATGGAACGCAGAGCTGATGCACAGAAATATAAGTATCAGATTGAGGCGCAAGGAAAAGCAGATGCTATTTTGGATGTCTACCAGTCGATTCATAAAGGTAGACCAACCAAAGACCTTATTGCGATTCAATATTTAGAAGCTTTACAGAAAATTGCTGATGGAAAATCCTCAAAAATGTTTATACCCTACGAAGCAAGTGGTATTATGAGCAGTTTGGGAATGATCGGTGAGATTTTCAAAAAAACGGATCAATCCAAGGAACTTCCTGAAGAAGTTGAACCAACCAAATAATGTAACGCTTTACACGTACATAACTACGAAAAGGGGGCAAATGAAGTTTCATTTACCCCCTTTTTTCCTGTAAAAGTTTCAAAATTGAAACCTTTGCACTGTAACTTTTTGTGTTTTTTGGGTATATTGTTACTATGAAAAAGAAACCATTAATACGCGAATGCAATGTTAGTATCGTTGAAGATGAGGAAGGTTTTGTCGCTATTTGCGAAGAGCTAGATATCCAATGTTACGGTGATACTCCTGAAGAAGCTCTAGAAACTCTCAAAACCGAAATATCTTCTATGCTGGATGAGCAACTGGATTACGAAATCATCCATGACTCTTTAAAAGATCAGATCGAATTAACCCTCCACCCCATTACACAAATCGGAGATGCATAACGCTGTTTGCCTTTTAATCAGCGGTGGAATTGACAGCGCTATTGCTGCCTATCTATTGCTTCAAAATGGATATTCCGTACACGCTCTTCATCTAAATCTTTTTTCTACACCAGCAGAATCCCAACAAAAGGCTAAAAAGATTGCTTCTTTTTTTCACCTTCCTTTTTCGGTGCTGAATCTTGAAGAGAAATTTTCTTCTTGTGTGATCCAATCTACCATTCAGTCCTATAAAAACGGACTTACACCAAACCCTTGTATAGAATGCAACCCTTTAGTGAAGTTTGGAACCGAGGTACAAACATTTGCCAAAGAGAATTCTCTCGATTTCATAGCAACTGGCCATTATGCAAAGATTCAACAAGTCAACCAATTTCATTATTTGGCGAAAGCCAGGGATGAAAAAAAGGATCAAAGCTACTTTCTTTATCGTCTACCTTCGATGCTGTATCCCAAGTTCTTGTTTCCATTAGGAGATAGTAGCAAAACGGAAGTACGAAACATTGCTTCTCAAATAGGACTTCAAGAAGAACATGTATCCAAAGAGAGCAATGACCTTTGTTTTTACGATGGAAGTTATCGCGATTTTGCAAAGATGAATATTCCTTCTCAAAAAGGTGATATCGTATCTGAATCTGGAGAATTATTGGGCCACCACGATGGATATTTCTTGTATACAATAGGTCAAAGACAAGGCTTAGGAGTTTCTCACTCGCAGCCCCTGTATGTGAAAGAAATAGACGCAGTTCACAATCGTATCTGCCTTGCAACTAGAGAGAAAATGATGTCAACTTCATTTGATCTAAAAGATCCCATTTGGCATCTGCAAAAGGGAGAAGTTTTACCCAACTCTTTGGCTGTTAAAGTTCGGTATCGGTCTCCTCAAGAAATGTGTTCTATCCATCCCTCTCCACCCTATAAAGTACGCTTGCATACACCGATGTTTGCAATAACACCTGGTCAATCTGCCGTGTTTTACGTGAAAGACCGCGTGATTGGTGGAGGTTTTATTGCATGATTACAAACAATAGGTATACTTGATGTTTCAAGGAACACAAAGAATTGTCATTGCTTTGGTTCCAAAAAAGGGGTGACTGATGGATTCTCGTTATGAAAAAATATCACTTCTCATTGTAACAGGATATTCGGGAGCTGGTAAAACCCAGTGCCTAAAAATCCTGGAAGATTTGGACTACTATTGTGTCGATAATTTACCTTTACCACTACTACCCCAGTTTACCGATTTGTTATTAACCCGCAGCATTGGTAGGCTACATCAAAATACCGCCATAGTGATTGATGTTCGGGGTGGGGACCCCATGGCCGATCTACAAGACTATCTAGAATCCCTTCATAAAAAAGAAATTCCTTACCAGATATTATTTTTAGAAGCATCCGATGAAGTTTTGGTACGTCGATTCTCGGAAACAAGAAGAAAACACCCTCTCTCCGAAGGAAAAGGAAATCTTTCTGCGATTATCACTGAAAAAGGGATGATGAAAGAGATTCGCTCCTATGCTAACTTTGTATTAGATACCTCTCACTATAGCATCAAGGATTTCAAGGATAAAATTTTATCTATCCTTTCTTTTAATGGCGACCCCCAGAGTGTTTCCCAAATGACTATCAATGTTATTTCTTTTGGATACAAGCGTGGCATCCCCATTGATGCAGATCTTGTTTTTGATGTTCGTTTCTTGCCCAACCCTTTCTATATCGAGGATTTAAAACCTCTTACGGGGATGGATCAAACCATACAGGGATTTGTCATGAACAATCCTACAGCAACAGTTTTTCTTCAGAAAGTATCCGACTTTCTCACCTTTTTAATTCCATTGTATTATCAAGAAGGAAAAATGCAGGTGACTGTTGGTTTTGGTTGCACCGGTGGTAGGCATCGATCGGTTTCGGTTGCTTCTGTGATCACTGAGCTTTTGGTGAAAAAAGGATACAATGCCCGTTTAACTCACCGAGATATTCAAGAAGAGGGCGGCATCTGATGCTTTCGAAAAAAAGTAATGCACCCAAATGGTGGGATCATTTTATTCGCTGGTTCGCACCAGGGATGAAAGTAAAACGCTGGATTCTTTTGATTCTATTTGGATTTTTCTTACTTGCAGTTGCCGTGATGGTGTTAATCGATTTTACCTCTCTTGGTATTGTGAAACGAGCTGTGATTGACTTTTTGATCGATGTATTTGGCAAGAATCGTATGTATACACCCGATTGGATGTCTCCCATTTTGGGAATCCTCGTATTATCAGGAGCTAGCTATTTTGTTATCATTGGGATCCGCAATCTTCTTCGATCTGTCATTGATTCATTGCTGCCTGAAAGAGAACGTGAGATTTCTGATTTGATTCGAGAATATCGATTTCGCGATGATATGCTCAATGTGCTCGTAATTGGCGGTGGAACTGGAATTTATCCATTTCTCGAAGCTCTCAAAACTCTTCCTGTATCAACCACTGCTATTGTGACTGTAGCAGACAGTGGGGGAAGTTCAGGCATTTTGCGAAGTGAGTATTCTATTCCTGCTCCAGGAGATATCCGAAGGGCACTTATTGCACTATCCGACCGTAAATCTACCGATTTGGATCATTTGTTTAATTATCGATTTGAAGAAGGATCTCTACGCGGACACACTGTTGGTAATTTAATGATTGCAGGCTACACCGAGATGACAGGAGATTTTTCTGAATCCATTTTTAAAATGAGTCAAATTCTTTCCGTCAAAGGAAAGGTTATTCCATTTACCCTGAACAATCTAACTCTCTGTGCAGAATTTGAAGATGGCTCGGTAGTACAGGGCGAAGCTGAAATTCATAAAATTGGTAAACCTATCAAACGAGTATTTTACGATCCACCCTATTACAAACCAATGATTCGAGTGATTGAAGAATTGGACAAGGCCGATATCGTTCTGATGGGCCCAGGTAGTTTGTATACCAGTATATTGCCATGTTTAATCATATCTCCCATCGCCGATATTTTGTTTCAAAGCGATGCTCTAAAGATTTACATTGCAAATTTAATGACCGAAACCGGGGAAACCGATAATCTTTCTGTAACCGGACATTTGAAAGCACTGTTTTTCAATGCTGGTAAAAAAGTTGCCGACTATGTTATGGTGAATAATGGAACCATCAATCCTTCTCTACAAGAGTTTTATAAGAAGTATAACGCATCGCCTGTTTACCCCGATGTTGAGGCTATAAAAAGT
>ERZ795057.1367-NODE-1367-length-21259-cov-8.964063_pt1 | contig 21259 bp, 17 predicted proteins | sample MGYA00375141_ERZ795057 | MGnify/ENA primary metagenome ERZ795057 (study PRJEB30186, sample SAMN05720163) | activated sludge metagenome | isolation source: Anaerobic digester | place: Hong Kong | collected 2015-01-26 ... | reverse complement strand
TTGAGCGACTGTTTCATGGCTGCGACGGCTACTTTCTGCAGCCGGTCGGTCCTCAGTTTTGTGCGCTCCGAATGTTCGCACCATACCGGGACAATCTCGTCTACCCCGAATTCGGTCGCCTTTTCGATAAACCATTCAAAGCGGGCGATGTTTTTCGTCGGGGCAACCGCCATAATCAGCCGGAAACTGCAAGGGTCTTCCGGCGTTATCGCGGTGATCCTGACCGTGAATTTTTTGGGTCCCGGATCTTCGAGGATGGCCTCAGCAAAGTTGCCGAGTCCGTCGGTAAGCCTGAGCCGTTCACCGGCCTTGAGCCGCATTACCCTGAGGTGGCCCGCTTCATCGGCAGGCAACTCCTGCAGCACTTCGCCGGTACGGTAAACTTCGCCCAGGTTCTTTCCGGGCAGGTAAAACAGGTGCATGTCAGGTTTCTTTATCGGACTCACAAAGATAGTAAAGAAGCCGGTTGATGGACTTATGTCTGACCTGTTCTTCCGCTATCCTGTTATGTGTTGCTTAGTTCCTGCCTGAATTGAAAGGGATAAAAAAAGCCGCAGGATGGCTGCGGCTCTTTCTGCTTAAAACTTTTCCTATTCAATGATCAGTTTCAGTTGCTGGCGTTTTTCGCGCGAAGTAATGCTCAGCAGGTAGATGCCGGCCGGCAGTTCGCCGGTTTGCAGGGTAAACTGCTGACCGTTGCCAACATTACGGGTAAGCACCATTTTTCCATAGACATTGTAAAGGCTGAGTTCCGTTCCGGTAAGCATGGTTTCGGACAGGATATTGAAAACGTTCTTCCCGGGATTCGGGAAGACAGTGATTCCTGAAACAGGATTGATCCGTATGTCGCTTCCAACGAGGTCAGTCACGTAGATGTTGTCCAGGTAAAGGCTGTTACCGCGGCGATGCACCGATTCGAAGGCAATGCGCACGTCGTTAAGGCCTGCCCACTGGCTGATGTCGATCAGGAAGCAGGAAGGATTGCCCGGGTTGCCGCACCAGTCACCGGGAAGTGCCGGAACAAACAGTCCGGTATCCACCACCGCATGGGTGCTGAAATTACCACTTCCGTCTTCGCCGATGGCAAATACCCTTTGCCAGTTGAGTCCGCAATCGGAGGAGAGGTAAATTACCAGCGAATCGGTAATCTGTGAATACCTGCGGACATATGCATGTTCAAAGCCAAGGAACGCGGCGGTGAACCCCTCCAGGTTGAGCGGCGGGGAGATCAGCCTGTCGCGGGGGCCGGGGGCGGAAGCGTAATCAAAGAAATTCATCATGATGGCATTGCCCGGTGAAGAACTTCCCTGTGCCTGTGTAAGGCTCCAGGTGGTTTTGTTGTCGGGGTTTTCCGTCTGCCATCCATTGGTTTGCAACGAATTGCTGCCCCAGTCTTCACCAAAGGGAATGGCGACACCGCCTACCTGAACATACTGTTCTCTGGTAACAGATGTGGCTCCGTTGACATTGGCGGCCTCGAGCGTAACTGTGTAATTGCCCGGGCTGTTGAACGATACCTGTGGATGCTGTGAATTTTCGGTTGTTCCGTTTACAAAGGTCACATCAGCCGGTTCAAAACTCCATAGCCAGGATTCAGGGCAGTAAGCAGTGTTATCGGTAAACTGTACTACCGCGTTGTCGTTTGAGCAGAAAACCCTTGTATCGGCCGAGAAGTCGGTCGCGGGCAGTATGCTGTTGCTGACCGTGATAAATCCGGTCTTGAGTTCAGTGCTTGTCCCTGCAGGATTGGTAACAGTAAGACTTACTGAATAGGTTCCTTCGGTGCTCCAGGTTATTCCTTCCGGATTTTTCGCGGTTGATGAAGGGGTGTTTGCTCCCGGGAATGACCAGTACCATTCAAACGGGATGCCGAGCGAGAGATCATTGAAATCTACGGCGCAACCAGCCGGAACGATGGTTTCGGACGCGCTGAAATCGGCCATAGGTGCGGAATAATTTACGGGAGACTCCCATAACCCCCTTCCGTAGGTTCCGGCACGGATCACATCGCCGTTGGGTCCCGCGGGATCATAATAGATCTCAAGTTCGGTTACCTTACCGGCAGCCGGGAAACCATCGGAGAACATGATCCAGTCGGTCATGGTTCCGTCTTTGTAAAATATTCCTATATCTGTACCCAGGTAAAGTCCTTCGGGGCTGTTGCGGTAATAAACCAGTGTATTCATCTGCACATCGGGCAGGGTGCCGGTGATTTCGGTCCAGTTGTAACCCTTGTCTGTTGATTTGAAGATGCGGTTCTGCTGAACAATGTAGACCGTGTTTTCATCAACCGGGCTGGTTTCAATGGCGGTAATGGTTTCCGCTGAGGGAAGGTTAGGGGTCAGGGTGTTCCAGATAACGGGGCTCTCTTTCACGTTGTCGCTGCGATAAAGCAGGTTTCCGCTGGCAGCATACAGAATGTTGGTATTTGCCCTCGACTGGCTGAGCACACTCAGGTTGCTGGTGTTGATGTTGGAAATCTTTGTCCAGCTTACGCTGTTGGTATTACCCGCCTTGATGTTGGTGCTTCTCCACACATTCTTGTAGCCAATAAACATCACATTGCCATCGAAATGATCAATCAGGAAGGGGGTTACCCAGGCGCCGCTCTCGGTGATGCCATTGGAACCCTGCCCGGCAATCTGTCCCTGGGAGTTATGGTTGAAGATACGGTTGATAGAGCCATAATAAACCGTAGAGTAGCTGTAACGGTCGTCGGTGGGGTCGAAGGCGCATTCCATGCCGTCTCCGCCGCCTACAGCAATCCACTCGGTGCCTGTGTAGGTCGAGGTGCCGTTATCCTGATAGCCGTTGATTACGAAGTTTTTGTTGGTCGCGCTCTGTCCGATCTTGTATGCCTGACTGATCACCAGACCGTTTGAAATTTCGGTCCATGACTGTCCTCCGTTGGCTGTCCAGTAAACCCCGCCGTCGTTCCCGGCATAAAGGCGGTTGTTGAGCGGGTTATATTCAAGTACATGGAGGTCGGCATGTACCGACTGAACGCCGCATCCGCCATACCAGTGGGCGGTGATAGACCAGTTGGTTCCCCCGTTGGTTGATTTGAAGATATTGACTCCTCCGGCATGGATGATGTCCGGATTTTCCGGGTCAACCGAAATATCGAGATCATACCAGGCCTGTCCGCCGCTGCCTCCGTTGCAGTCCCAGGCCATGATGTTGGGCGTGGTTGAACGCAGGGTGAATGATAGTCCGCTGTCGTTTGAGCGGTAGATGCCCTTATAGGAATCGCTGTTGGTTACAAGAAAATATACAACTTCAGGGTCGGCGGGAGATACGCCGATGACCCCGCGGCTGCCGCCGCTCAGGCCGTTGCTGATAACCGTGAATGTTTCGCCGTTGTCGGTCGAACGGTAAAAAGTTCCTCCTACTGCAGCATAAACGATATCGGGATTGCCTGGCTTAAAAACCACTTCCTTGAAGTTGCCGTTGGCTTTTTTTACCCAGTTTGCGCCGGCGTCAACGGATTTGTAGAATCCATTGCTGGTTGCGGCAAGAATAATGTTATTGAAACCGGGATGGATCAGCAACCTGCCAACGGTGGCATTGCCCATGCCGTTGGATGACACTTCCCAGGAGTAACCGCCGTTCAGGCTTTTCCAGACTCCGAGTCCGGGGGCGTCGCCGGCATCACGGTCGCCGGTACCCATATAAATTACGTCAGGGTTGGCATAATCAACCGCTATGGCCGATACTCCAAGGGTTGGCAGTATGTCGGTATAACTTTCCCATGTCTGGCCACCGTCATGGGTTTGCCAGAATCCTCCTGAGGGCGCGCCGATGTAAATGGTGTTGGCATCGGTCGGATGGAAGGCAATGGCGTTGACACGGCCCAGGCCGCGATAGCCGTTGTATCCCGAAGGTACGGTGAATGGTCCCAGCGGGGTCCAGTTGCCGGCTGAAGTGCGGCTGCTGTTTCTGCTGATGTATTCATTGTATGCCCTTATGTCGCGGTCGGCGGCGGGGCGGGTACCGTCGGCCGAAACCCTTTGCTGCATCATGTATTCCCAGCGCTTGAAAGGTTTATAGCCACTTCCCTTGGTAATTTCCCGGCCTTCCCAGTATGTGTTGAATGCTTTTTGCGTTTCAAAAAAGTTGGCAGAAGGATCCTGCATCATCTCAACCCAGTAAGGGTGGTTCGCAGTGTCGTTAACGGCATTCTGTGCCGAAGCAGGTGCGCTGAGTATGAGTCCCGTAAGCAAAGCGGTCAGCATCACTCCTGCCCAGATCGTTTTTTTCATGGATGGATTTGTTTGATTTATTGTAGTATGGTCCACAAAAATAATCATTTGCAGTTTACATACGCAGTTCGCATTCATATTTAATTCCGAATTTATCCGTACTTAGTCCCATAGGGCTTTCTTTGGTTTCCGGGGATAAAAAAAGGAAGTCCCTGAACGGAACTTCCTTACTTTGCACATTTAAAAGAAATGACTTTAAGTTGCGGGGCCGGCGTCAGGGCATAGTGTCTTCGCCGAGGGGATCGTTCTTGATTTGTTTGTCAAGAATTTTAAGCGCCCAGAGGCTCAGGTAATAGGATGCTATGATCATAGCCGGCCAGGCCAGAAACCAGAGGATTTTATCGAGATACATTTTTTTGCGTTATTAGGTTAAACATTTTAATAAATATGGGTGCCTTCCTCTTCCAGTTCGGCTTTCTCAATCGGTTTGTTGTTGATTGATTTCCAGGCGAAAAAGATATAGGTGATTACAACCGGAACGAACAAAGAAACATAACTCATCGCGGTAAGCGTGTAATGGCTCGATGAGCTGTTGCGGATGGTGAGCGAATGCTGCAGGTTGTGCAGCGAAGGGTAGAAAGCCGTATTGTTAAGTCCGGCAATCAGGAATAAGGCAAAAACGGCGAGTACAGTGCCGGCTCCGGTAAACCAGATGCCCTTGTTGCTCCTGCAGAAAAGAAACCTGCCAATGCCAGCCAGTACGCCCACGACCCCGGCCAGGAACAATACCAGTACTACCGGCATCTGAATCAGGTTATGGAAATATTTGAATTTTTCCATAAAGACTTCTCCTGTGTCCGGGTTTACGGCAAAGCCCTGTTTCAGCAGCAGGTGAATCACGAAATAGAGGAAAAATACCAGAAAAGGCACGGCGTTGTATAACATCTGTTTTCTGGCGTGCCCGTGAATGTTTTCATCGCTGACGCTGTTGACGATGTAGAGGATGCCCAGTACCCTTGCAAGGAAAAATACCGAGAGTCCGAGTGCGACATTGTGGAAGTTGAGTACCGCTTCCAGGCCATGGAAAGGCGTTTCCCAACGGGAAATTGCCGAATCGTATATATTGGTCAGGTTTAGCTTATCAACCGAGAACATGGCTCCGTTGAAGAATGTGCCGACCGCCGTGCCTATCAGGATAGTCCCCAGCGCCCCGTTGATGAAGAGAAATACTTCAAAGGTGCGTTTGCCGAGAAAATTATTTGGTTTGCTCCTGTATTCGTAGGAAATGGCCTGAATGATAAAGGCGAACAGAATGGCCATCCACACCCAGTAGGCCCCGCCGAAACTGGTGGAATAGAAGAGGGGGAAAGAGGCAAAAAAGGCTCCGCCGAATGTAACCAGGGTGGTAAAGGTGAGCTCCCATTTACGGCCCAATGTATTTACAATCATCGAACGTTCGGTATCGGTTTTACCCAGGGTGTAAATCAGCGTTTGTCCTCCCTGCACGAACATAAGGAAAACAAGCAGGCTGGCCAGCAGTGAAATAATGATCCACCAGTATTGCTGAAGTGTCAGTAATTCAAATGTTTCAAACATATTAATGTCCTCCTTCTTGTTTGGGTCCTAACTTGATTTGTTTAAACATAATCCTGAGCTCAGCGATGAGCAGGGTGGTAAAGATTACCGCAAACAGGATAAAGGTGGTTATCACCGCGTTGGTGTCGAGCCTTGATACGGCGGTCATGGTAGGCATCAGGTCCTGAATTACCCAGGGCTGACGACCCATCTCGGCGGTAACCCATCCCGACTGTGAGGCGATGTAGGCCAGGGGGATATTAACGATGCCTATGGTCAGCCAGAACTTCGACCTGGAAATTTTTCCCTTGTAAACGAGCAGAAGTACAATAGCAAAAAACACCAGGAACCACATGCCAAGGGCGACCATCAGGTGGAAACTGTAGAAAGTCAGCGGGACGTTGGGGACCAGTCTTGAGGGGTCATCCACAAAATAACCGTAGCCGAAATACTGAAAATTCTGATCGAGGATTTCTTTGGCTTCAGTCAACTTGACTTCATCTCCGGCTTCTTTGGCAGTCTTGTATTCGGCCAGGGCATCAATGGCGAGTTTGCCGCGGGTAATTTTTTCGGCTGCCGAGGGGATGCCGTGTTCCTCGTTTCCTTCCATCAGGTCTTTAACGCCGGGAATAAAGGCGTTGAAATCCTGAAACGCCATGTAGGATAGGAAATTCGGTATTTCAAGTTTGAAAACGAAATCCTTGATATTCTCGTTGTTTGGATCCTCGGGGGTTGATGAAACCACTCCGATCGCGACCAGCGGCGCTCCGCGCTGACCGACATAGAGGCCTTCGAATGCGGCAAATTTCATGGGTTGATGACGGGCAATAACCTTGGCGCTGTAGTCTCCGGTAAGGATGGTAAATAGTGAGGTCACCAATCCGAAAACGGCGGCGACCACGATGCTGCGTTTTGCAAACACCAGGTGTCTCTTTTTGAGCAGGAACCAAGAGCTGATGCCGATGACAACCAGCGCGGCGAGCATGTATGACGAAGAGATGGTGTGGGTAAACTTGCTGACTGCCATGGGGGAGAACAGTACATCCCAGAAGTGTGCCATTTCATTTCTTGCCGTATCGGGATTGAATTTCATGCCCACCGGCATCTGCATCCATGCGTTTGCGACAAGTATCCACAGGGCTGAAAGGCTTGCACCGAAAGCAACCAGCCAGGTGGAAATAAGATGGAATTTTTTGCTGACCTTATTCCAGCCAAAGAACATCACAGCAATGAAGGTCGACTCGATGAAGAATGCCATAATGCCTTCAATGGCCAGGGGCGCTCCGAAGATGTCTCCGACAAACCAGGAGTAATTCGACCAGTTTGTGCCGAATTCAAATTCGAGGATGATGCCGGTAGCCACGCCGATGGCAAAATTGATCCCGAAAATCGTCATCCAGAACTTGGTGATGCGCTTCCATTCCGGATTGCCGGTGCGCACGTAGATGGTCTCCATGATGGCCATAATAAACCCAAGGCCAAGCGTGAGCGGGACGAAAATCCAGTGATACATGGCTGTGAGCGCAAATTGCCCGCGCGACCAGTCAATCAGTGAATAGTCAAAGGTTTCTGTCATGATTGTGTGTATTTATTTAGGATTGGTTAATTGCTCAATCACATGTTTGCTCCGGTCTTCGTCATTGTCGAAATTCGACTTCAGGAAGTTCGGGAAAAAGAAAATTTTAAGGATTACGAACATGACGAATAGTTTAATCAGAATAATGGCCCATAAAGTACGGCCAACGGTCATGCTTCTGAACCCTTCATAGTAAAAGCTGAAAATCCTGAGAAAGATATTTTTTTTCTTCATAAATGGTGCAGATGATGGACTTCAAATATACCGAGAAACTTCTGTAATTCATCCCGGATTTGTAATTTATAAAATGTCTAAATTGTCTAATGATCTTTAAAATGGTACTCAAATACTAAAATACTAACATAAGGATAATGAAATATATGCAATATATTAAATATATTGCATGTTTACTGATAGTTAAACAAAAGTGAGTGTTGTGAACTAAAGTTCATAAAGTGTTTTAGAAATGAGTTGTTAAATCATTAATTATTTAGACAAAAAAATCCCGGATTGGCGTTGAGGACCATCCGGGAGCTGCACAGGCATAATGAAAACCTGTATGGGTTTTTAAGGCTATTTATGCATAAAATTATTCCACCGGCTCTTGTTTCATTGCCGGGCCTTCAACCGTATATCCGACTTTTTCTATTGCCGCTGTGATGGCTTCGGTGTTGGTGAGGGTGGTGTCATAACTCACAACGGTCAGTTCTTTCACGTGTGAGGCCGTGGATCCGGTTACGCCTTCGAGTTGGTTAACGGCTTTCATCACCGTATTTTCGCAGCCTTCGCATGTCATTCCGGTAACGTGCAGTTCAATGGTTTTGACGGCTGCCACATCAACGCCGGCTTTTTCGGATTGATTGGTTTGGTTGCAGGCGGTAAACAACAGACCGGCTGCAAAAATCGCAAGAAGTTTTTTCATACCTGGTTGAGCATTTTTAAGGTTAGAGTATAAACAGGAGACTTCTGACAAATATAGCAAACAATAATTAAATTCCCGGCCGGTTTTGCTATTGTTTTGCCCGGTTTCCGGTTATTTTAGCGGGAATTGACACGTCCGGGTCATTTTCAAGTTCGTCAATCACGGTTTTATCCCATTTGGGTGTGCCAAGCAGGTGCGCTACCCTGCTGATGATGTGAGAGGCAACAGGAGCGGTGAGGAAAATGAAAACAACCACCATAAGGCTGATAATTACCGCATAAAAGGTTGCGAAATAAACGGCGGCGGCCGTCTGCAGTAAAAGTATACCGAAAGCAGGGGCTTTGGTGGCTGCATGCATGCGTGTGTATATATCCGGGAACCTGAGTACCCCGATGGCGGCCAGCAGCGAAAACAGTGATCCGGCAATCAGCAGGATTGAGATGATGGTGACTTTAATCATAATACTTTTTTTTGAGGTACGAGGCATAGGCTACCGTTCCGATAAAGATTACCAGGGCTACAATGGCGGCAATGTCGAGGTACCGGGAATTTCCGGTTGAAACTGCAAAAACAATAGTAAATCCTATGCTCAGTGAGGCTATCAGGTCAAGCGCTACAATACGGTCGGGTAGTGATGGTCCCCTGAAAAGGCCGATCAGCGCCAGCAGCATGGATAATGCCAGTACTACAAGACTTGTAAGGGTTACCCAATCAGGGAGTTGAATTGCCATTGCATTCATCCGAATACCTCCAGTACTTTTTTTTCAATACCTTCTTTTATCTCTTTTTCAAAGGCGTCACGGTTCTTTACATACATGCCGTGTACATAAATGTTTTTCTTGTCATCGCTGATGTCCATGCAGAGACTTCCCGGTGTCATAGTGATCAGATTAAAGAGGATCAGTACCTGATTGTCACTTTTTGCATCGGTGGGGACTTTCACAATACCCGGACTGATTTTCATGGCCGGGCTGAGAATGTCGCGGGCAAGCACAAGGTTGGCTTTCACCATTTCCTTCAGGTAGAAAAGCAGGAAGATGAAGAAGTCAAAAGTAATTTCAATGATTTTCGGCATAATGTTTCTTTTTACTGACTCTGATAATCACTGCCCAGCACCGCTTCAATGTAGGGGCCGGGGCTGAGTAGTTGTGCGGATGCGTCCATTGCGAAGTCCAGTATTGGTTTCACGGCTACTCCCATTGTCAGGGTAAGCAACCCCAGAAACACAACGGGCAGAACCATGGAGAGCGGTAATTTTTCATTTTCACCCTCAAAAGGTTCGCTGTTTTCAGGCCTGGCTTTCCAGAAGGCTTCATTCCAGATTTTTACCATCGAGAAAAGGGTGAAAAGGCCAACAGCCAGTGCGACAAAAGAAATAACGTATTCGCCGGCGCTGAAGCCTGCCGATATCAGGATCAGCTTTCCGAAAAATCCTGAAAGGGGAGGAATGCCTGCCAGTCCGAATGCCGGAATAATGAACAGGATTGCAAGCCATGGCCTGACTTTGTATAATCCGCCAATAGATTTGAGGTCGTAACTGCCGGTTACACGGTTGATTAATCCGGCTACCAGGAAAGTGTTAGTTTTGGCGATAATATTGTGTGCCATATAAAAAATGGCGCCGGCGATTCCGGCAGCGGTAAAGATACCCAGCCCCATAATCATATAGCCGATCTGGCTGATGATGTGGAATGAAAGGATCTTGCGCATATCATACTGGGAGGCTGCCGTCAGAACCCCTACCACCATGGTAAAACCTCCTATCCACAGAAAGAGCGGGTGCCAGAATAATTTATCCTGCACAAAGAACAGGGTATAAAACCGGATCATGGCATACACCCCGACTTTGGTGAGCAACCCGGCAAAGAGCGCGGTGATGGCAACCGGCGGGGTATGGTAGGATGCCGGAAGCCAGAAGAAAAAGGGGAACACGGCTGATTTTATGGAAAATGCTACAAAAAACAGCACGGCAGAGGTGTTTATCAGGATACTGTTATCGGCAATGGAAAGTTTCAGGGCAAGGTCGGCCATGTTCAGGGTGCCTGTTTTACCATAAAGCAGCCCGATCCCGGCAAGGAAGAAAAGCGAGGAAACCAGGTTGAGCGTCACATATTTTACGGCGCCCCTCAGTTGTTTCTTCTCACCGCCCAGGGTGATCAGCACAAAAGAGGCCATCAGCATGACTTCGAACCAGACATAAAGATTGAAAATATCGCCCGTGACAAATGCCCCGTTTACGCCCATCAGCAGGCCATGGACCATCGGAAAATAGAAGAAGGATTGCCGTTGCCTGTCGATGGCCTCAAAAGAGTAGATGCTGATGCTTACCGCGATGATGCCGGCAAGCAGGATCATAAAGGAGCTGAAAGCATCCACGACCAGGGTGATGCCGAAAGGGGCCAGCCAGTTCCCTGTGTGCAATACCAGAATGCCTTCCTGCTTTACCCTGACAAGAATGAAAACAGCAAGCATCAGCTGCAGCAGCGATCCGGTAAGGCCGATCCATGGCTGCCATTCTCTCCGCCGGAAATTGATCAGCAGGAAAATAATGGTAATCAGCGGAAAGAGTACCGGCAGGGCAGGAAGTATCATTTGGTGTCTCCTTCTTTTAGTTCGTCGAGGTCTTCGGTTCCGGTAACCTGATAAAACCGGTACATCAGCGCCAGGAAGAAAGCGGTAATCCCAAAGCCGATCACGATGGCCGTTAATATCAGCGCCTGTGGAAGAGGGTCCGTAGGATTGGGGATGTCTGACTCCATGCCATAACCGGTAAATTGAGGCCGGCCTTTGTGCAATCCACCGGCCGTAAATATCAGAAGGTTGATGGCATGGCTGAGCAGCATAATGCCCAGGATCAGTTTTACTATACTTCTCCTGAGCAGCATATAAACCCCCGCTGCAAACAATAATCCGATAACAAATGCGAGAATGGTTTCCACCGGCTATTCCTCCATAATATTAAATATAACAGTGAGCATAATCCCCCACACCGTGAGGTAAACACCGAAATCAAAAAGCATGGGTGTTCCCAGTTTCGGTTTTGCTGATAAAGGCAGGCTGATGCTGATCCATTCACCCGTAAAGAAGGGGTTGCCCGCGAAGAGGGCCGGAAGGGCACTGATAAAGGCAATTGAGAGGCCGGAAGCAATCAGCATCATCGGGCTGACCCTGAGTTTTTTTTCTGCTTCGCGGGTGTCGAATGCGAGGGCATAAAATACAAACCCGGCAGCGGCCATCAATCCTCCGATAAACCCGCCCCCGGGATCGTTGTGTCCGCGGTAGAATACCAGGAGGGAAAGGATCAATGTAACTGGAAGCAACCTGGAAGCTGCCATTTGTAAGATATGTGACCTCATGTTGCGCTTCCTTTTTTGGTTCTGAGTTTTAATAATGCGGTAACACCGATGGCAGCGATCACCAGCACCGTAATTTCACCAAGCGTATCAAGTGCCCTGAAATCAACCAGTATGACATTGACCGTATTTTTACCGTGCGCCAGCGAAAGGGCGTTTTCAGTGTAGAATTCCGATATTTTAGGGCTAAGGTTTACCTGTCCGGCTTTCAGTACCAGACCAGTCATAAACCCTCCGGCAAGCAATGCGATACCCGCATCGCGCAGGCGCGTTTTTCCCGAAGAAAAGTTGGTGAATTTCGGAAGGTGGTAAATAACCACCATAAATAAAACCAGAATCAGGGTTTCGGCAAGTATCATGGTGATGGCCACATCTATTGCACCGTAATTAATGAAAAGCAAGGCAATTCCATAACCGGTTGCACCGAGTGAAAGAATGGCAGCCAGCCTTGATTTAGCCAGAGTGGCAAATATTGCAGACGCAACAATCACAGTAACGATCAATAGTTCATAGACGCCGGGAGGGGTGATGACATTGACTGCCATATCTTTCCACGTGTAGGCGATCTGATACCAGGCGAGCGCCGAGGTCATGATAAAGATCGCGATCAGATAAATGCGCTGGTAGCCACTCTGAACCAGGGCAGTTTTCTTTTTGGTAAGGGATAGGAAAAAATCCAGTCCTTTGTTGAAGGCATCGGCAAATCTGAAGGTGATGACTTCGTTGTTGAAACGGGTAAGAACCGGATTCACTTTCCGGTAGAGCAGGAAAAGGATAATGCCGGCTGCAACGGTGATGAAACTCATGAGCAGGACTTCATTGAAGCCATGCCACAATGCCAGCTTAAGGGTGTCGATGGTTGGCCTGATGGATGTAATGGCCGGCCGGAGCAGCAGGTCTGCAACAGTAGATGGAAAAAGGCCGAAGACCAGGCTGACGGATGCCAGGATCATTGGTCCTATTCTGAGTGCCAGGGCAGGGCGTTTGGGTTTTTCACCGGGGTATTTCAATGGCCCGAGAAAAAGATTGAAAATCAGGGTCAGGGAAATGGCGACCATAATCACATTGGTAAGCACACCGGCCAGCAGCAGGAAATTGCCGATGTCAGGCAATCCGATTTTCGCTTCATAAATCAGTTCTTTACCTATGAATCCGATCATTGGCGGAAGACCGGCCATACTCAGCAGGCTTATGATGGCCGCAACAGCAGCTACAGGCATTGCCCTGAACAATCCGCCAAGTTTCCTCAGGTCGCGCGAGCCGGCTGACTTGTCGATCAGCCCGGCGATCATAAAGAGAGCGCCTTTGTAAAGGGCATGCACAAGCAGGAAAATAATGGCAGCTTTGATCGAGATGTCCGTATCAATTCCCAGCATCAGCACCAGGATTCCCAGTGCGCTGATGGTCGTGTAGGCGAGTACTTTTTTGAAGTCGGTCTGCGAATAGGCGAAATATCCGCCAAGCAGCATGGTAATGGCTCCGGTAATGGTAAGAATATATTTCCATTCGGGTGTGCCGCCCATAACGGGACTCAGCCGCATCAGCAGATATATGCCTGCCTTGACCATGGTTGCTGAATGCAGAAAGGCGCTTACCGGGGAAGGGGCCTGCATGGCCCCGGGAAGCCAGAAATGGAAAGGGAATTGTGCTGATTTGGTGAAAGCGCCTGCCAGGATGAGCAGCAGGGCCGGAAGGTAGTGCGGGTGATTGCGGATGATATCTCCTGATTTCAGCAGGAGGGGGATTTCAAGTGTCCCTGCCGCCTGCCCCAGTATGATAAAGCCTGCCATCATTGCCAGACCGCCTGCAACGGTTATAAGCAATGCCTGAAGGGCAGCGTTGCGGGCTTCGGGTTTCTCATGGCTGAATCCCACCAGCAGAAATGAGCTAACACTGGTGAGTTCCCAGAAAATAAACATGGTAAACAGGTTGCCCGAAATTACCAAAGCCAGCATGGCAAATTCAAACAGCAGAATAAGGAAGAAGAACCGGTGCCTGAGCGGATAGGGCTGCATATATTTGCCGGCAAATACCAGCACCAGTGCTCCCATGCCCGTGATGAGCAGGGCAAAAAACAGCGAAAGCCCGTCGAGGTAGAGCGAGAAATTCAGGTAAAGTTCCGGCAACCAGTTGATGGTCAGGGAAAGTTTTTCACCTGCAGAGGTAAGAGGTGCATAGGTGAGAAACATGGCAAAGCCAGCTGCCGAGATCAGCCCGAGCAGCCATGCAGCATGCCTGCCTCCCTTTTGAATTATGGCGGGCGACAATAATGCAGCAATAAGCAATATCAGCAAATAAACCAGAATCCCGTTCATCCAATCGGTATTTATATCATCAATCGGCCAGCCGGCCGTGTTTTTGGTATTGGGTTAACGAATATACTGATTTTTTGTTTAAGCTTTCAGGAAGATTTAATAGACATGGTATGCACAAAAATATATTTTACAATCTTCATTACAGCCGGTCCGGCTGCATGGAAAAGGGGATCGCCCCGGATACCTGACAGGTCGCTGAAGTATTTCTGGCCCGGAAACTATTCTTCCAGTGTACTTAAATCGCCGGTATCCTGTCCGAGCGCCCTGGCTTTAAGCACGCGTCGCATGATTTTGCCACTTCTTGTTTTGGGCAGAGCATCCGTGAATTCTACAAATGCCGGTCGTGCAATGGGGCCTATTTCATGCTCCACGTGAGCTTTGAGCTCTTCAGCAAGTTTATCACCGGCTTCCATTCCCTGGCGCAGGACCACGGTAGTGTGAATGATATTGCCGCGCAATTCATCGGGCAGCGCGATGGCCGCAGCTTCGGTCACCGCCGGATGGCTTACCAGGGCGCTTTCAATTTCGGCCGACCCAAGGCGGTAGCCGCTTACCTTGATCACGTCGTCAATCCTTCCGATAATCCAGTAATACCCGTCTTCATCCTGTCTGGCCGAATCCCCGGCCAGGTACCATTTCTGTTCTTTGTATTTTTCCCAGTATTTTTCCACATAACGATCCGGATCCCCCAGAATGGTCCGGGCCATTCCCGGCCATGGATTTTTGATGACAAGGTTGCCTTCCTCTCCGGTTTTTACTTCATTGCCCTTATCATCAACGATGGCCATTTCGTTGCCGAAGAAGGGTTTGGTGGCAGATCCCGGTTTCAGCGGTATCACGGGAAGCGGGGTGATCATATGACCACCGGTTTCCGTCTGCCACCAGGTGTCCATAATGGGGCACCGGCCTTTGCCGATTACCTCGTAATACCATTTCCAGGCTTCGGGGTTGATGGGTTCACCTACGGATCCAAGCAGCCGCAGAGAACTCAGGTTGTGCCGGTCGGCCCATGACGGACCAAAACGCATAAGGCCGCGAATGGCGGTAGGCGAGGTGTATAATATGTTGATGCCGTATTTTTCAATCATCTGCCACCAACGGTTAGGGTAAGGGTGGTTAGGGGCGCCTTCGTACATCATCATGGTGGCCCCGTTGATAAGCGGACCATAAACCATGTAGCTGTGTCCGGTCACCCAGCCGGGATCGGCAGCACACCAGAAGCGATCCTCCGGTTTTATGTCGAAAACATACCTGAATGTGGATGCGGTATATACCGCGTATCCCCCGTGGGTGTGTACTAGCCCTTTGGGTTTTCCGGTGGTGCCTGAAGTGTAGAGTATAAACAAAGGGTCTTCGGCGTCGGTCTCCACCGTAGCGCAATCGGTACAAGCCAGCGGCATCGACATCAGGTCGTGATACCAGAAATCACGGTCATTCTCCATATAGCATTCTTCACCGGTACGTTTCACGGTAATGCAGACTTCGATGGTCGGTGATCGTTTCATCGCTTCATTGGCAATGCTCTTCAGCCCGACAGCTTTTCCGCGTCTGAATCCTCCGTCGGCAGTAACCAGTATGCGGCTGTTGGCGTCTTCGATACGCTCAGCCAGCGCTTCCACGCTGAATCCTCCGTAAACCACGCTGTGAATGGCGCCGATTTTGGCACAGGCCAGCATGGCTATCACTGTTTCAGGAATTTGCGGCATGTAAATGGTAATCACTTCACCCGGCCTGGCTCCCATGGATTTCAACACATTGGCAAACCGTGAAACTTCCCGGTGGAGCGCGTGATAGGAGAAAGTGCGCAAATCGCCGGGCTCGCCTTCCCAGATAATGGCCAGCTTATTGCGGGTGGCGTTTTTCTGGTGCCGGTCGAGCGCGTTGTGCACGATGTTGATGCGCCCGCCCTGAAACCACTCATAAAAAGGGTGATTGGATGCATCAAGGACTTTGTCCCACTTCCTGAACCATTCCAGCCGTTTGGCCTCTTTTGCCCAGAAATCTTCCCGGTTGCTGATCGATTCCTGATACAGGGGTTCATAGTCCTTTACATTTGCTCTTTTTTTTACTTCCTTCGAGGGATGGTAAATCTTTTTGAGGGTATTGCTGGGCTTTTCCATATGCGGTGTTTTTTTTACTTAACAATCAGGTTAAGCGGATTGTTGCACCTTGGAACGGGAATACTGCCGTGCCGGAGTTTCGCCTACATCAGCAATCTTATCCCCATCATGACGGTTCTGCCATAAAGCGGCCCGTACACATTGGCGGCATCGAAGCCTTCCGAAAACGGAGACTGGCAGTATGTAAACGGATTCCGGCTCTGTAGTCAGCTGCCAGTGAATTCAATGTTACAGGAAGGAATACTATGTTGAATTAACGCATCGGCCACCGGTGAATTGGCAGGGGTTCAACCGGAGAGTTCTGACCGGGCTGTTTATCCCGAAAATGCATAGCGCCCTGAAACCGTATTGCTTACCTTTATCCCGGTTATTACCGGATAAATATTTTCCTGCGAAAAACGGATTATTTGCAGGGAATTGCAGACCTGATTTTGCTTATTCATCATGCAATAAAATGAAAAATATCTGCCTCAGGCCTTTCGAAAGGCGTGATTTTGCAAGGCTGATCGCGTGGATCGACAACGAACAGCTGTTGTATCAGTTTGCCGGTCCTGTTTTTCAGTATCCCCTGACTGAGTTTCAGCTTCAGCAATACCTTGCTGAGAGCAGCAGGTTCCCTTATGTTGTAATGGACTGCATTTCAGGCAAACCGCTCGGACATGCCGAGGTTTATCGTCTTTCAGCTACCCGCGGAAAGCTATGCCGCCTTTTAATCGCGGACCCCGGACAACGCGGAAGGGGGCTCGGCCAGGAACTTGTCGGAGAGTTGGTGCGTATTTGCCGGGAGGAGTTTGGATTTCATCAAATAGAACTGAATGTCTATGATTGGAACCTCCCGGCCATTCATTGTTACGAAAAGGCCGGATTCGTCCGTAACCCGCTGAAATCGTCAATACTCAGCAAAGGCGGTGAAACCTGGCGGTCGGTAAACATGATATTAACCTTCAGGGACCATGCTGAAGGTCAGTGAATGATCCTTTCCGGATCCGGGCGGTAGGAAATACCTTCCGGTGCGGAATAAGGAATAGTCATGTGCCGGTTGAAACAGCAGATTCGCATTATTTCATGCGTTCACGGTGTCCGACTGCTTCTGTTTCCTGAAAAGCGGGTCCGCACCGATGGTTCCTGTGAGGAATTCAATATAGTCTTCTGAAGTGACAAATTTCAATTCTTTAACGACATTGTTTATCCTCTCATTCAGATGAAGGGGTTCTGTATATTCCGAATTGTTCTCCTGCGCTGTGAATTGATGCAGATAAGCAAGGCTATCCTCCAGAAAGCGGATATCGATCCGTTGTTTGCGCAGCAGCCTTTCATGATACCAGGTTGAATTCAGTACGTATTCCCTGTCAAAAAGTCCTCTTACATCCGGATGTTCAGCTGTTTTCCCTTCATAACTTCCCCAGGCCATGATATGGAGCAGTGCTTTCAGCGGGGGAATGGCAGCTTCAACGCTCCCATCCTCAAAATATTCCCGGGCCACCCTTTGCTGAGCTTCCACTATGTTGTTGATGCCGTCAACAAACGCGGCCAAATCCTGTTTTTCAGGCCGAAGCATCATTTCGTTGAATACTGCCTGGGGTTCATCGAAAATGCTTTTCAGGTAACTGAAAGTGAAATTTTCGGTTATCCTGTAGCCCAGACGTGATGCAAGCACTTTTTTGCCTTTATACTCAAAATCTTCCAGTTTTTCGAGTGAACCTTCTTCAATCAGTTTGCGTGGATCCCGGTCTTTAACTTCCATGCGGCTCCATAATTCAGGAATCAGCAGGGAGATATCATGGTCGAACCGTGATTTGGTACCGATGAACCCGGCTGCCGATGAAAAAGCGTTATATCCGGTCAGGATGTAGCTTAGCAGGGCATTGTTCAGGTCGGTTACAGGGCTCAGCATGTTGAAAGGGCCTTTGGTGAGCGCACCTTCAGAGCCGGCGCCTGTGGTGGATGGCGATTTCCCGGTAAGGCTGCAGATATAGTCCATAAATAACTCCGGCAACTCCTGGTAGTGGATGGGGCCGTAAACACTCAGCCCGCGGATATTGCCGGCAGGATCGGGCGGATTGTTGCGCCGGCCGGGCAATACGGCATGGATAGGATTGAAAACCTGCTCAGAGAGGGGAATGCGCATCGAAAAACGCATGCCGACTTCGGCAAGGTGATCATCAATGGGATTTACCAGGTCGGGCCTGATCTGAAGGTATCTGGGATTTTTGGAAGGTGCACCGTTAACAATTCTTGGATGGGAAGGCGTGATAAAATAGTTCCCCGTTCTGTCGTTACTGCCTTCTATTATCAGTTTCTGAATGGGACGCGTATAGCGGTCAAAATTAATCGCATCATCGATCAGACGTTTGCCGTCTTCAGAAGTCAGCGGCTGGTAATTACTGCAGAAATTATTTCGCTGTGACAGGTCTGCTTCGGTTTCCTTGTCGTAGCCTCTGTGAATGGCTTCGTCGGGCCGCTGAAAGAACTTGCTTTCACAGTTTTCGGTGAGCTTAACGCTTGGATTGACGTAGTCGGGGTTTAGATATTTGATGTGTTTTGCCGGCAGGGTGACTGAAGCGGTAATGTCATCCTCCATCTGAATTTTGGCAGCGGCAATAAAGTCGGAACGAAGTTTATGCAGGTACCATGAATTGTCTGCTGCAAATCCCACCCTGAGGTAGCTTGCGCTCAATTTGCGGTTGCTGAAAAGCAGTTCATGGCCTTTGCGGCCGTTGATCACGTCGGTGGAGAAGAATTCCTTCCAGTCGTCGCTGGTCCGCTCCGGCCGGTAGAAGCGCTTTACATAGAAAACCAGCGCTTTGATATGCGCCGGTATCGACCTGACGAAATCATTGTACTCATCGGTATACTGGGATGAAGGATTCAGCAGTTTGATCACCGAACCAAGTGTGCGGTCAGGTGAAAGAAGGGGTCGTGAAATCGCATTGTGTTCTTCAGGATTCTTCCACCTTCCCGAAAAGTCCCGGCGGATGATTTCATCGGCCGCTTTCATATCCTGATCAAAATTATCCACAAAGAATGACCCGTAAATGATTGCATTCAGCAGGGATTTGGATATCTCCGACTTGCCGCCTCCCGAAACAGTGCTGGGCTTGTGGCAGAATGTGCCGCGGGCATGGGTGCTCACCAGCCGCCACGAGGGCGCTGAAGGATGCTTTTCCATATGCAGCTTGTGGCCTGACGGATAAATGTAGTAATGCCCTGGCCTCAGCGGGATGGTTTGACTGGTGCCGTTGTAATTCCACCGGACCGTGCCTTTGTAGAGGTCTATCTCCGTATCCTCGGGAATGTATATGATGTTCCCGAATTTCTTGTCTACACCATAACCCTCAGGTTTCAGGTGCATCAGCGGGCCGAACTTCTCAATCACTTCAGAGAAGTAGAATGACTTTTTCAACCGGTTCTTCATAAATAACGCTCCGTTGAAGTTCGAGCCAATATTTTTTCTCCTGAAGGCGATGGCCCCTCCCGAATGCTCTTCTTCAACCAGGCCAAACAGGTTGGCACTGTAGCTGATCTGAGTCTTTATCTCTTTCTTGGAATATCCGAAATAATTATCCGCGATCAGGGTTATAACCACCCCGCGGTCGTCGCGGCAGGTGATCTTAAAAGCCTGTCCGCCGTTGTAAAGTTCACTTTCATCTTTCCAGCAAACACCGTCGCGGCGCTGGCGTTCGGTAGCCTGATCATAGTGGGGCAGGCCCAGCGCTTTTTTTGTCATCGCAGCTAATTGAGGTGCCAGCACAACGCAGCCGGTGTGACCGGTCCAGCTTTCAGGATCCAGTGCCGCATCGCAGGCGGGATTCGACGGATTGCCGGCATTTCCGAATATGGATTCCACAAAGTCGATGTTGGCAACCAGGCTGCCGGGTGCAAAAAAACGGACTTCCATGGTTTTGCGTTTCAGCACCCCTTTCACTTCGGGGCAAACCACCGGACGAAGGAGCAGGGAGACAAACACTTCAGCCTGCTTATCCTGGCCGGATGTAAATGGAAGCCGGTTAAGTTCAGCCGGAGGATTAAAGGCAGATTTCAGGAATTTTGCCCAGGCGGCTTTCGGAACTTCAATCTTGTCGGGCGGAACCGGAAGCCCCCCTTCCACTATATGAAAAGAGCCCTGGGTGGTCCGGCGGTCATTCCGTGGATTATGCAACACCCCCTGACGGATGCGGTATGAATCAAGCAACTCGCTGCTATAATGGTTTTCGTGGGGAGGAAGACTCAGCATCCGCGCAACACCGGGTTTGTCACTTACCAGGGTGTTGGCTGGCAGCCTGGGGACTTCAGGCAGCCTCAGATCTTCGAGGTAGCTGTTGATAAATGCCTGAATACGCCTGTCGACCGGCGAATAAACATCGGTAATTAAACGGGTTCGGCTGCGGTAGATATTAACAAGGTTGGAAGTAAGATCCAGAAAATCAGGATCAGACAGGGGCTTTTCAATGCCTGCAGTTTGCTGGTCGTCGAATACAGGCTGGCCCATGGTAGCCAGTTTCAGGTTGATGTACCTGATCAGGTCACGGGCTGACAATGAACGGTCGGAATCGGCAATAGCAGTGTTGGGATTATTGTTTTTCATAGTGATCAATGCATGTATCAGATTTCTTTTGCAAAAATACTCATAATTCAAGCGGCTGATTCACAAATATTTATGCAATCGATTGCGGATCTGATCATTTTTGTGAATGGATTAGGGCTCAAACAAATACCTGCAATGATTTTCTCAGATACTCATTGAAAGAGCAACAGCAGCCGGTCTATAACCGAACCGGCTGGGCTGATGGAATGCCGTAAAAGGGAAACCGGATGTACCGGTCAGAAAGTTGATGCCTGAAGCCGGGGAGATACAGGCGAAGGCACAATATTTCTTACCGGCCTGGTGCTTTTGAGATTTAAATACATCGCCCTGACATCTCCATCTTTCATCTCCCTGAAATTCTGCCATGGCATGGGAGGAAGCAGCTTTCTGCCTCCATCAATCCCTTTATACCAACCCTGTTTCAGGGCTTTGCTGAACTGTTCTTCCGTCCAGGTTCCGATGCCCGTTTCGTCAGATGTTATGTCGGAGGCAAATGACACGCCCCAGGGGCCCACAGCCATGGTAAGGCCCTCATTCATAAGCGCCCGGCCATTCGTGACGGCATTTTCATCAACCTCAGGGATCGGGCGGCCGGAGGGGTATCCCTAAAG
>ERZ795057.1365-NODE-1365-length-21273-cov-10.136818_pt1 | contig 21273 bp, 18 predicted proteins | sample MGYA00375141_ERZ795057 | MGnify/ENA primary metagenome ERZ795057 (study PRJEB30186, sample SAMN05720163) | activated sludge metagenome | isolation source: Anaerobic digester | place: Hong Kong | collected 2015-01-26 ... | reverse complement strand
GTGCGCAGCGGATCCAGGTAATAATCCCAGCGGTGGCTGGTGATATCGGCACCTGCGCTTGAACGGAACTTAAGGCCCTTGGCCAGATTTATTTCGGCCTCCACCGTACCCAGCACCTTATTGTCGCGGGTCAGCTGATCAGGCCCCTGCATGTAGGCAACAGGGTTTTCCCATGAGGGCTGGAAAGGATTCGGGTCGAACCAGCCACTGCCGTCCTGCTTGTAAACATTCAGAAAAGGAGGCGTATTCAGGGCACTCATTATCACCCCGCCCCTTCCCGAGCTGGCATTGTCGGGCGTGTCTTTGGAGTCAATCGTCCAGGCCGAAAGGCTGGTCTTCAACTTGAACCATGACCTGATTTCGTTGTCGAGGTTCATCCTGAAGGTATAACGGTCGAAACGGGCCGGTTTTACCATCCCCTGCTCGGTCAGATAACCTCCTGATACAAAATAGCGGCTCTTTTCATTTCCGCCCGAAAAAGAAGCCTGGTACGACTGCTGATATCCGGTTCCGAAGGTCTCATCGGTCCAGTCGCCGAACCGGGTCCATGTCGGATCATAGGCAATGCCGATGTCATTCATCAGATCCCTGTATTGCCGGGTATTGAGTACATCTATGTTTTTCCGGAGTGTTGAGAATCCGAAGTAAGTGTTAAACGAAATCACCGGCTTGTCGGCACTTCCCCTTTTGGTGGTGATCAGCACCACGCCGTTGGCGGCGGCGGCACCGTAGATGGCTGCCGCGGAGGCATCTTTCAGAATGGTCATCGACTCAATGTCGTTGGGATTCAGCCCGTTGATGTCCGTTGTACGGATACCGTCAACAATATAGGCCGGCTCATTGCCTGCCAGTACCGAAGTGGCGCCGCGTACACGCACGGCCAGTCCGCTGCCCGGCTTACCCGAAGGCTGGGTGACCTGCACACCGGCAGCTTTTCCCTGCAATGCCTGGGCCACCGTGACAATGGGACGGTCTTTCAGCGCCTTGTCATCCACCACCGCCACAGCCGTGGTAATGTCTTTCTTTCGCTGAACACCGTATCCTACTACCACCACCTCGTCGAGCAATTTGCTGTCCTCGGCAAGCGTGATGTTGATGACTCCCTGTCCGGAATAGATAATTTCCTGACTGACAAAACCCATAAAACTGAATACAAGGGTCTTGCCGTTCTCCACATTCAGGCTGTAATTACCATTGATATCAGTAGTTGTGCCTGTAGCCGTCCCTTTAATCAGAACGGTAACACCCGGCAGTCCCTGCCCGCCGGCATCGGTAACTTTCCCTGTCAAAGGCCTGCCTTGCGAAAATGCAAACAACGAGGCAAGGGTAAATGATATAATCAGCAGTAGCTTATTCATAACCTTTTCTTTTAACTTCATGAATTTGTTTTTTTCAGATTTTTAAGAGGTTATCCTGACCCTAACGCTCGAGCACAGCCGACCACGAGGAACTTCCATCATGCGCGGCCGAGACATCCACAGTCACAAAGAGATATTCCTTTGAACCTGTGCTGGCATATCCCACCACCTCGTAAGTGTTTGTGGAATTGCCTCCGTTAGGCGGGTCGGAAGCATTCAGGTTTTCACCGCCGAAATAACCTTTATAAAATCCTATAAAGGCGGCTCTGTTGGCCCCGTTGGTCAGGGTGATCTTCGCCCTGTCGCTGCCCTGGGCAGGGGTGAACGCCCAGGTATGAATGCCACTGCCGAAAGCTGCCCCGTTGCCGCTGGCAGCAATCTCATCATCCGAAATACATCCGTTTGTTCCGCCGAAATATCCGTCGTTCCGGGCATCGCCGTTGGTTTTGTATTCATAAACCCCTCCGGCGCTGAAAATAAACTCATCATTGGCTATACATGACCAGTCATCAACACCGGTCGATGATCCGTCAAGATAAGCGAGCGGCAAACTCCACCATCCGTCGCTGGCCATGGCAGGCCCGACAAAAATTGATTTCTCATCCAGCCTGACTTTCCACGCACCGCCCTGAATATCTGTTGCAACAATACCTTCCTTTGAAATAAAATGGAATTTCATTGCCGAACTGAAACCATTGGCATTGGTGGCCGTAAGTTTTATGTTGAAGGCGCCGTCGGTTGCATAAGTATGCACCGGGTTGTTTTCAGTTGACGTCTGTCCGTCGCCGAACTCCCACAAATAGGAATCAGCAAGGGTGGAAGTGTTGGTAAGAGTGATGGTGCGCCCGCTTGCTGTAAACGAGAACTCAGCCGTGGGTGCCGGGCCGGGAATCGGCGGTTCGTCGGCCGGATTGTCATAATGCACCAGCACAAAGCGCCAATAGGCGGGCTGGGGCGAGGATCCCCCCGTCATATAGGAGGTCTGCAGCACCAGGGTATCCACAGGTCCATCGGATAGCTTAATGATACTATAGGTAACCGACTGTTGGGGTACCTTTACTTCAGCATCTGTTGCCACCTTCGACAATCCGATATAAGCGCCGAGGCCGATCACTTTCAGGGTAGGCTGATCTCCCGAAGTGAGCTCAAAACTGTGAACCCCGCTGCCCCAGGCCGTAAGGTCCTCACCACTCAATCCGACCATCTGGTCAGTGGAAGCACAGATATTCGAAGGGAAAAACACACCCCCTTCGGCCCAGTAATCACCCTTGGAGTCAAACTCCATCTCACCGCCGCGCCTGAATATCCATTCATCGTTCAGCATGCAGGGACGGTTGGCGAGCTCATCATTCTGACGGCCCATGGCCCACCAGATGGAGGAGAAATTTGCAGGCCCCACCTCAAGCGGGTACCTTCCCGTACTTACATCACGCAGCAGTTTCCACGTTTTCTCCGTGGCACCCACCAGCTTGGCGAGTTCCACATCCGGATCGGCAATCACGATCTGTACCGTGAACACATCTTTTACACCATTCGAAGAAGTAGCGGTAAGGGTTACCGTATATTCACCCTCAGCCTGATACGTATGAACAGGTTCAGGTTCGTCCGGCAAAGTGGTGTTGTCGCCAAAATCCCACATAATTTCAGGCGCTCCGTTCACTGCGTTCGCATAACTTTTAAACACAACTTTACGAAAGTCGGCCTCGTCAACCTTATAGGTAAAACTGGCAATCACATCATCCTCTTTGTCCTTCTTACATGCCGTAAGCTGGCTGATTGCCAGTAACAGCAGTATGGCCCATTGGATTCTGAAAAATGGTTTCATTTGATTGGTTTGGTTTGGTTTGTATTTGGTTTTCGTCTGTAATCCGCTTTCAAAACTCCTCCGGTAGCAAGGCTGACCCTAAACCGCCTGCGACCAAAGTACATTCAATATACAACAATCCTGAAATCAATTCTCCTCCGGATTTCATCATTTCCATTACACCCATCAATAACACGATGTGCATGAACTTATTAAACAATATTAGCCGGAGATTATATTGAATCAATTGCTATGTGTACTTAATACACTATGTTTGTGTATTTAATACACTAAGTGGCAGTAAAACTAAGTGAACTTTTTAGAATAAACAAGAAAAAAACATTAATTTCCGGTGAACCTTTGAAAGAAGTTATAAGATTATCTTCGGTGAGCTCTCCCGATAGTATCGGGATCGGTTCTTCATTTCAGTTCGTTACGTTCAGAATGACAATACAATAACAATATTCAAAGGGGACCTAAAGGCGGAATAACCGCCAGCAGGCCTCCTCTCCCTCAAACCCATGTAAGTCAAAGTCATACTGAGTGTCAGCGAAGTCCCTATCCGCCAGGGGCGGAAAACACACCGAAGGTAATCTCATAATTTAACCGGACAACGGTGAATAAAACAAGTGCTTTCTGAAGGCAGTCAGTAATAGTAAACCAGGACTAATCATAAGAAAACCAGTCAGGGCAGACTATTGATTTTTAAGGTTAACCCCGGCTTGCTGTAAGTTCCACAATAATGACTGTACTGATAGCAAACGCTATATCGTGCAGGCATTGTCAAATGCTTAACCGGAGTCGGATCGCCCTGTAAACAATCGTCAATATAAACATTCCGGTTACATATTTTCCGCCGGGAGCAGCGCCTCTGAGTGTTAAATCCGTTACCTGCAGAGGAACCCGGTTAAACTATTTCAGTTCGGAAGTATTTCTGAGGGTAAGAATGGTATTCAAAAGCCTGGCTGCGATAAAATTAGGCGCTTTGTTGTATTTGATCGGTACAAGTCCGGCAATACAAACTCCGGCAATGTTTGACTTTTCGTTCACTTTGGTAAGGATTTCAACAAAGCCCGCCCATTGCAGACCTCCCGGCTCCGGGGTAGCTACAGCAGGCATCAGGGAAGGATCAAGCACATCCAGGTCAATGGTGATAAAAACATTCCTGGATAATTTGTTCAGAAAGTCATACATCCAGGTCTTATTGGATCCGTCAAGCATACTTTCGGCATAAAATATCCTTCCCGGCTCCAAAACTTCGCGTTCAGCAAGACTCATGCTCCTGATCCCTGCCTGCAGTATGGGAGCGAGCGCAGCAGCATGCTTCATTACACAATGATGATGGAAAGCAGTCCCCCCTTCTTCGGAGCATCTGGCGGTATGGGCATCAAATTGCAAAATGGTAAGATCCTTATCCTTGTAATAATCGGCAAAAGCCCTGAATGCCCCGATGGCAACGGTATGTTCCCCGCCGACAATAACCGGGAACTTTCTTTTCTTAAGCAACTGCAGGGTCCTGACTTGCACCTCTTTCACCATTTTTTCGGGTGACCGCTCCCTGACAGCCTCTGCTGTGTGTATGCCGGCCTTATATGCTTCTGTATCGGTGTGAATATCATACAGGTTAATCGAAGCGGAAGCATCTATCAGGGCCTCAGGACCTTTGTCTGAGCCTTTGAATACATGGCCGGGACCTTCGAACGGAACCGGAAGGATTACAAATTTTGCAGTCTCATAGTTCGAAAGCTGAGCAGGAAGAGATCCGAATTGTTTCTGTTTCATAGTCAGGTTATTTTTTTACTGCGTATTTGAAAACCGGAAAAATAAAAAATAATCCCTGCGGGAATCAGTAAACATGACTACAAAGTTAAACAAGCTTTAAGAAAATTCATCACACAAATGTTAAAATTCCGGCATTTTCAATACCGGAAAGTGAGAACAGGTATTGGATATCCGCCGGAACAACTATTATGACAGTGAGACAAGCAGCCCGGAAAATACCGCGCGGCTGATTTACCGGTCTGAGCTGCAAAGGAAAACGCATCATGCGAAAATGCACCTGTGCCGGTATCTGTTAACAACCCGTCACCTGCCTGCTGAATCAGGCATCAGTATCCGAGAATGCGCAGCATGGATTTATGCGATTGTTCTTTGGCGAAAAGCTTGGTGGTATATTCGCCTTCTTCGTCCAGATCAATGATAATGTGTTTGGGCGCCGGAATCAGGCAGTGCTGTATGCCGCCATAACCACCCACTGATTCCTGGTATGCACCGGTATGGAACAATCCGATATAAAGCGGCTCCTCATTGTCGAGCTTGGGAAGAAATATGGCGTTTGCATGCGCCTCGGCATTGTAATAATCTTCACTGTCGCAGGTAAGACCACCCAGAAACACCCTTTCGTATTCCGAATCCCATTTATTCACCCCCAGCAGGATAAAACGCTGGTTCAAAGCCCAGGTATCAGGCAGGGTGGTCATAAATGATGAATCAATCATATCCCACAGCTCCCGGTCGTTCTGCTGCTTCTGGTCAATGATTGAATAAAGCACGGCACCGCTTTCCCCCACGGTATAGGACCCGAATTCAGTGAATATATTCGGCTCCGGAGTATTGTTCCTGTCACAGATCATCTTGATCTGTGCAATGATCTCCTCGGCCATGTATTCGTAATCGTAGTCAAACGATAGCGAATTCTTGATGGGAAAACCACCACCGATATTCAAAGAATCAAGCTCAGGACAGATATGCTTCAACTGACAATAAAGATTGACACATTTTGAAAGTTCATTCCAATAATAGGCTGAATCCCTGATTCCGGTATTAATAAAGAAATGGAGCATCTTCAGCTCAAACTTGGGATTGTTTTTGATCTTCTCCTCGTAATAAGGGATAATATCATTGTAGCGAATCCCAAGACGTGAAGTGTAAAACTCAAACTTTGGCTCTTCCTCCGCTGCAATCCGCATCCCGATTTTACATTTGCGGGTAATGTTCCGGTCAAGCTGATCCAGTTCAAACTTATTGTCAAGGATGGGGATGGTATTCACAAACTCTTCATTGATCAGCTTGGCAATGTTTTCAATATACTGAGGCCGCTTGAAACCATTACAGATGATATAGGTTTCCTTATCGATCAGCCCCTGTTCATGCAAGGTCTCCAGTAAAAAAATATCAAATGCGGAAGAGGTTTCCAGGTGTACATCATTCTTAAGTACTTCTTCCAGAACAAATGAAAAATGTGAACTCTTCGTACAGTAACAATAATGATAATCCCCCTGATAATCGCTTCGCGCAATGGCGACATTGAACAATTTCTTGGCCTTCTGAATCTGCTGACTGATCTTTGGTAAATAGGATATCTTAAGAGGAGTACCATATTGCTTTATGATATCCATCAAAGGAATATTATGAAAATACAGTTCATTGTCTTCAACCCGGAATTCTTCCTGAGGGAAGTCAAATGTTTGTTCAATAAGGTCAATGTACTTGTTTTTCATTGCCTGGAAAATAAATTAAGTGAATAGGGAATACAAAATTAATACATTTTTCAAGCTGCCGGATAAGAATTTTTAATGAAATACATCTTATTTACTTTGCCCGAAAAAAATAACTCCGGAAAAGCCGGAATCCACATATTGTTAATGACAAAAATCTATTATTATACTGTATATGTGATATTTAGAAATTTCTACCCCCTTTTTGGCGCCGGTATTTATCACTATCCGGATGCTTCAGATCAGAATTTAACTTCCAATCCGTACATTCCGGATCGATTTCATTTCGAAAAAAAAAGAAATTTTCTGTTAAGAAAAAACAGTAACCAGATTAAGTACCTTACTCAGAAAGATGAATATTACCTGAAATACAATACACAAAACTCAAAAGAGGCATTAATCCGGAGAATGAGAAGTTGCAATAATCATCACTGATTAATTACAGGTTAATTGTTGATTCTTACTGAATAGTATAATGAATTTGTCAGGATCCGCTATAGATCCGGCAGGCCGGGATTGGAACAGAATAGCGGAATCACCGGTTATGAAATAAAAGAAACCCTTGAAAACGCAATGAATAAATAATAGGGAACAGTATTCCTCCTGTTTGCAAATCATTGCATTGATTCAGCGGCTTAATGTTTGCCCTATTCATATTTCAGGGCAACAACCGGATTGGCATTTGCCGCTCTGTAAGCTTTGAAAACAATGGTCAGGAATGCGATCAGCAATGCCAGCAAAACAGGCACAATCAGGTGAATTACATTGATAGAGATATGGTATGCAAACTCATCCAATTGCTTTTGCAGCAGGAAATAACCGGCCGGCAAAGCGATGATCCCTGCGGTAAATACAAGTAAAAGATAATCTTTAACCAAATGAATGGCAATCTGGGAAACAGTTCCACCCATCACCTTTCTGATTCCGATTACCCTGGTTCTCTGCTCAATCAGCAGTGACGTAAGACCGAACAGGCCAAGGCAGGAGAGCAGGAGCGAAACCATAGTAAAATAAATGAAAAGGGTAAAAGTGGTCTGGTCACCTTTGTAATTCTGCGTAAGGTAATTGGTCGCATCCGTCATCTGAACCGGAAGTCCCGGAAAAACAGAAGTCCATTTGGATTCTATAAAACTCCTGATTTCGTCCCGGTTTCCGCTGTTGGCATATTTCACAACCACTCCCCTGAACCTTTCAGGCGACCATATCCAGACGGCAGGTTCTATGGGACTGCGCAGGGAATAATAGTGGTAATCTTTTACAACACCGATAATTTCAGCTTTCCCTGAAGAATCAGCGGACTGTGGAAATACAAACTTCCGCCCCAGGGCGTTATCCCATCCCAGCGCGCTTACGGTAGCCTGATTCACGATCACCGCCCTGTTGATATCACCCGACTGCAACCCATTAAAATCGCGGCCATCGGCAAACTCAACGTCCATTGACCTGAAGAAATCTTCATCAACAAAACCGTATCTCACGAAAAGCTTGGTGTTGGCTGAATCATCCACAAATACCGGCCCCTGGCTTCCGGCTACACCATTTACATAAGAACAGCCGGAAACCGACTGTATGGCCGGGTGCTGCATCAGTTCCTGTTTGATTACCCCGATTTTTTCAAACCCCGACTCACCAAACCCTACAAAAATTCTGTTGGCATATTGAATGCCCAGATCCTTGTTCCTGATAAAATTTACCTGATCCCGGATTACAAATACGGCAAGCAACAGCCCGACGGAAATAATAAACTGGAAAACTACCAGTACTTTGCTCAGCAAGCCGCTCCGGGGGCCTGATCTCCCTGAAATACCTCTTAAGACGGCAATGGGATGCAGACGTGAAAGGTAAAAGGCCGGATAGGAGCCCGAAACCAGGCTGATCACTATGAAAAGTAACAGCAGGCCTGCGTTGAACATCGGATTTGAGATGAAATCTATCGTGAAGACAGTGCCGAGCAGTTTATTCAGTTCCGGAAGGACCAGTTCAACGATACCCAGGGCCAAAACAACAGAAGTCAGGGTAATAATTGCAGACTCACTGATAAACTGAATAATAAGACTTCCCCTGTCGGCGCCCAGTACCTTTCTCATTCCTACTTCACGGGAACGCTTTACAGACCTGGCAATGGAAATGTTTATGAAATTTACACAGGCAATCAACAGAATCAGGATTGAAATCACGATAAAAACATTTACCATGCTTGCATCACCCATGGCAGTAACATTCTGAAATTTAATGTGTCCTGACTTCAGGTATACCTCGCTCAGGGGCTGAAGATACATTTCAAGGTATTGCCAGCCATCGTCCTTACTAAAGGCATACCGCTTGAGAAAGTCATCAAATCCCATGTTAATTTCTGCTGCCGAAGAAGGCCTGTCAAGCTCAACATAGGTCACCAGTGAATTGGAATTCCATCCTTTCATCCACTCGAAAGCAGGCAATGCTTCAGCCGTGGCAATCGGCACCAGCATATCGAAAAAAAAGTGGGTGGTTTCAGGCTGATCGTCCATAACCCCGGTAATTGTAAAGCTGGTCTTGTCAAATAAAAGGGTATTGCCCATGGCTTTAGCAGCATCACCGAAGTATTTCTCTGCAACCTTCCGTGACAAAACCACGCTGCGCGGTTCCTGCATCGCTTTGGCCGGATCTCCGTATATAAAAGAAATATCGAACATGTCGATTACTGAGGGATCGGCATAATATAAATTGTCCTCCCTGAAAGATTTTTCGCCGCGACTGACAGCAGTTACATTAAAGGCACTCATCAGCCTGACAGCATTTTTTACCTGAGGGAAATCGCTGAGCATTGCCTTGGCAAGCGGTCCCATGGTAATGGCTACATGCTGCTCACCCACACCCGGCTCATTCTGAATTTCAACCACCCTGAAAATCCGGTCGCGTTTACTCAGGTGATGGTCGAACTTCAATTCATGTTGCACATACAGCATGATAAGGATAAAGGCGGCAATCCCGAACGAGAGCCCGGCAAGATTAATCAGGGCATAATTCTTCTGGCGCATCAGGCTGCGCAGTGCAGTCTTCAGGTAATTGGCAAACATGGTTCAGGAGTTAAGGATAATCCAAAATGATCAAAATAGCAGGGGAACCCTCTAAAGGGTATTGGCTTCAAGCTTTCCGGCTTTGATATTCTCATTGATTACCTGTCCGTCGAACAACCTGATGATTCGCTGTGCGTATTCGGCATCGCGCTGCGAGTGCGTAACCATTATGATGGTAGTTCCGTTCTGGTTAAGTGAAGCCAGCAGATTCATCACCTCTTCGCCGTGCGCAGAATCGAGGTTACCGGTGGGTTCATCGGCAAGAATAAGGTGCGGATTGGCTACCACGGCCCTGGCGACAGCTACACGCTGCTGCTGACCCCCCGATAATTGAAGCGGGAAATGCTTGCGGCGGTGCATAATCTGCATCTGCTCAAGGGCCGATTCAACCCTGCGCTTGCGCTCTGAGGAACTAAGACCAAGATATATCAGCGGCAATTCAACATTTTCATATACATTCAGTTCGTCGATCAGATTAAAATTCTGAAATACGAATCCGATGTTCTGCTTGCGGGTATTGGCACGCTGCTTCTCGGTAAATCCTGAAACCTCTCTGCCCAGGAAATAATACTCCCCCTCGGTCGGATTATCCAGCAGCCCCAGAATATTTAGCAATGTTGACTTTCCACAGCCCGAAGGCCCCATGATGGCGACAAACTCACCCTTCTTGATTTCAAATGAAACTTTATTCAATGCAGTGGTTTCCACTTCGTCTGTCCTGAAAATTTTGGAGAGATTGACCGTTTTGAGCATAATATTTAAGTTTAAGAGCGTTTCCTGACTGATGTTATTTTCTGAAAATAAGTTTCTCCCGCGAATTGAAGTTATCGTACGACGAAACAATGACCTTCTCGCCGGCCTCCAGTCCTTCAAGTACCTCATAATGTGAAGTATTCTGCCGGCCAATGCGGATGTTTCTCTTCACAGCATATTCTTCTGACGGATCAAGTACGTAAATCCAGTTGCCGCCGGTTTCCTGGAAAAATCCACCCCTGCGCAGGATCAGGGCATCGGAGGCTCCCGAAAACTTCACCTTCAGTTGAATGGTCTGACCCCGCTTGACTTCAACAGGCTCTTCATCTGTAAACAAAAGATCAACCTGAAATGTACCGCCGGTAACATTGGTATATATCTTCGAGATTTCAAGCTCGTATGTTTTGTTTCCCAGATCACAGGACGCCTCCTGACCCGTAAAAACACGCGAAATGTATCTTTCATCAATGTTTGCCCGGAGCTTAATGCCATCCATCATATCAATCTGACCGAGGTGCTCACCGGAGCTTTTTGTTTGCCCTATCTCAACCAGGAAAGCTGAAAGCTTACCGTCAACCGGCGATTTGATGGTCATGTTATCCATATTCCTTTTCAACAAAGCCAGGTTATTATTCATCCTTTCCATCGATAATGATATCTGCTTCCCCTGTGAAACGCCTGAAATGGAATCCAGTCTTCTGAGGTTCAGCGCAATCTCCATCTGCTTCAGAGAATATTGGTAATCGCGGCGGGCGTCTTCATACTCTTTTTCAGAGATCAATTTATCACGGTAAAACTGTTCCTTACGGCTGAAATCCGTTTTGAGTTTGTCAATCTCATAATTCAGCTGCGTAATTTCTTTCTGCCTGACGTATTTTAACTGTTCAAGACTGATCCTGGTATTGGCCAGGTTGTTGATGGCATCATACATCCGGGTCTCCTGATCCATATAACTCAGCTCCATATTTGCATTTGAAAGCCTGAGTATGGGATCTCCCTGCTTCAGGATAGCGCCGTCCTCAACAAAAATCTCTTCAACAATCCCACCCTGAACGGCATCAATATAAACAGTATTCCTCGGGAAAACAATGCCGTCAACCGGAATAAACTCCTGGAACCTGCTCTTTTCAACAGCAGCTATACTCAATTGGTTGTATTCCACATAAAGCCTGCTGCGATTGTCTCTGAAAGCAAATACCCACAAAATCAGTATCACCAGCAAAACGATTCCCGCTATTGCAGCAATCCGTCCGGGAGTCCATCGTTTTTTTTCTATAATCCTGTCCATAAATTCCAGTTATGCTGAGACCGGTGTTACTAATTCCATGCCACTAATTATAATACACTATTTATCAGCGAAATAAAAATTTTTAGAAATTTTTAACAATTTATTGCTGTTCAAAGCCGTTCTTATGGCTGTTCGTTTCCGAACATTTTATAATTTAGCAAATTGCCGGGTCAGTATAATGCCATTTATAGTTACTGGCAGCTGCCCCTTGTTTTTTCCTTATAACAATCAGGATCAACTATTGCTGTGTGCCGGTTTGAGAAAGCGATCCTGCTCAGAATACCTGACAGAAGTTTTATACCGGTCTTCCCTTACCCAAAGCCGGATTAACAAGAACAAAGAACCAAAAAAAAACAATAGATGAGTAAGATTGACGCTAAAATACTGATTGTTGATGATGATCAGGATGTGTTGCTGGCAGCAAGGCTTTTTCTTAAACAGCACTTCAGCATTGTGCATACGGAAAAAAACCCGGAGAACATACCCGCCATCATGAAGAATGAGAGTTATGACCTTATTCTGCTGGATATGAATTTCTCCAGGGATGCCACCAGCGGTAAGGAGGGATTTCACTGGCTGAATAAAATTATTGAAATTGACCCCCTGGCTGTGGTTATTTTTATTACCGGTTACGGCGATATTGAACTGGCCGTGCAGGGCATAAAAGAAGGAGCTACCAACTTTATCCTGAAACCATGGGACAATAAAAAACTGCTGGCCACCATTACGGCCAACCTTAAAGTAAGGCACAATAAGGAAGAAATTGAAGACCTGAAGAGCAAACAGAAGGTACTGATTGCCAATCAGGATCAGGCCTATGGTAACCTGATCGGTCAATCTCCAGCCATGCAGAAGGTGATGGCTACGGTTGAAAAAGTGGCCAAAACGGAAGCCAATGTGCTGATTCTCGGCGAGAACGGAACCGGCAAAGAGCTGATTGCCCGTGCCATTCACAAGGCCTCGTCGCGCCACAATGAGGTTTTTATCAGCGTTGACCTTGGCGCTATCAGTGAAACGCTTTTCGAAAGCGAGTTATTCGGATTTAAGAAAGGCGCCTTCACCGATGCCAAAGAAGACCGGGCCGGCCGTTTTGAAGCTGCCAATAAAGGGACTGTTTTCCTTGATGAAATCGGAAACCTTTCCTTTAACCTGCAGTCGAAGTTGCTGAGCGTGCTACAGAACAGGAAAGTGGTAAGGCTGGGGACCAACCGGGAGATTCCGATTGATGTAAGGCTTATATGCGCCACAAACATGCCGTTATACCAGATGGTGAATGAAAACAAGTTCCGTCAGGACCTGCTGTACCGCATCAATACCGTTGAAATTCTGCTGCCTCCCCTGCGCGAAAGACTTGAGGACATCCAGCAGCTCGTGGAGCACTTCCTGGTGATCTACTGTAAAAAATACAAAATGCCGCTGAAAAGGATCAACCCGACAACCATCAGAAGGCTGGAAAAACACAGCTGGCCTGGCAACATCAGGGAACTTCAGCATGCGGTGGAAAGGGCGGTAATCCTCAGTGAAAGCAATATCCTTCAACCGCAGGACTTCTTCCTCTCGCAGATAGAAGATGGTGGTCAGTCCGATGAATCGGATGATATCACCAACCTCGAAGAAAGGGAAAAACTGCTGATCCGAAGGGTGATTGACAAACACGGGGGCAACATCAGCAAAGCCGCCAAAGAACTCGGACTCACCAGGGCCTCACTGTATCGCAGAATAGAGAAACATGGGCTTTAAGAAATTCAGGATTAATATCTTTATCAGGGTATTGCTGATTACAGCCAACCTGATGTTACTGGTCATCCTGGCTCGTAATGAACAGCAGGGAGTTACGGCACTGATTGCCGGATTATTGGCCGTAATTCAGGTAGCAGTGCTTATCCGTTATATTGAACGAACCAACCGGAAACTTACCCAGTTTCTTGAAAGCATCAGGCATTCAGACTTCAGCACCTCCTTTTTTGACAGAGATCTTGGGCGAAGCTTCGAGGGCCTCAACCGGGCTTTCAATGAAGTAATCAGCGAATTCCGGAAAAACAGGGCCGAAAAGGAGGAGCACTATAACTACCTGCTCACGGTGGTTCAGCATGTCAGCATCGGCATCATCGCATTCAGAAAAGACGGCAAGGTGGATATCTTCAACAATGCCATCAAGCGCCTGCTGAAGATTTCGAACCTCAAACACGTCAGGGATCTGGGGGTCATCAAATCATCACTGCCGGAAATGCTGCTCAGCATGAACGCCGGTGACCGGCAACTGATCAAACTGGTAATTGACAATGAGTTGCTTCAGATTTCAGTTTATGCCACTGAATTCAGGATGCGCGGCGAGGAATTTCTGCTGGTTTCCTTGCAGAACATCAGTTCGGAACTGGAAGAAAAAGAAATAGAATCATGGCAGAAACTAATCAGGGTGCTCACGCATGAAATTATGAATTCAATTACACCGATTTCATCGCTGGCTTCAACCGTTCGTGAAATGCTGCTGGATGAAGCAGAAAACAGTGTGCAGATCCATACGCTCGACGGAGACGATCTGGATAGCATACACCAGGCACTCATCACCATTCAGAGCCGGAGCGAAGGATTGCTCAATTTTGTTGAAACTTACCGCAACCTGACCCGCATACCCCGGCCAAATTTCAGGTACTTCGCTGTAAAAGAGCTTTTTGACAGGGCCCATATCCTGCTGAAACCAAAAATGGATCAGCTCGGCATTGTCTGCAGTCCCCGGGTATTCCCTGAAGACCTTATGATCACCGCTGACCCGGATCTCATCGACCAGGTATTTATCAACCTGTTGCTTAATGCCATCGATGCCGTAAAAGAAAAAACGGACCCCCGGATATCGGTTACAGCCTCACCGAACAGTAACGGCAGGGTAAGCATTGACTTCTCGGACAACGGACATGGCATCAAACCTGATATTCTTGACAAAATTTTCATGCCGTTTTTTACATCCAAGAAAGATGGTTCCGGCATCGGACTCAGTCTCTCCCGCCAGATCATGCATCTCCACAAAGGTACAGTAACCGTGAAATCATCCCCCGGAGAGGGAACAGTATTCACGGTTACGTTCTAAGATAAAATTGTAAAATCTGACAATTATGAACGACCAGAACAAAAGCAGCAATATGAATACAAAAACCGCTTCAAACGACTTCCCGATTCATCCATTGTTAAAAGAGAGATGGTCGCCGAGGGCATTTGACAACCGGTTTATTGAACCGGATAAAATCCGCAGCCTTTTCGAAGCGGCGCGCTGGGCACCGTCGTCTTCCAATATTCAGCCATGGTATTTTATCGTAGGGCTGAAAGGTGACGACACCTACGAACATATTACCAGAACACTGGTTGAGTTCAACCTGCTCTGGGCAACCAGCGCGCCCATGCTCTTTGTGGCGGTTGCCGGCAAGACCGGTAAAAAAGGCGAAATCAATGTGGCTGCCCAGTACGACCTGGGGCAGTCTGTGGCACATCTCACCTTTCAGGCCATGGCAGAAGGATTGTATGTGCACCAGATGGGAGGGTTTGACCCGCTGCTTGCCAAAACTCTTTTTGACATCCCCGACACTCATGAAGCCCTGACCGTGGTAGCGGTCGGATACATCGGCAAACCTGAATCCCTGCACAAGAACCTTGTGGCATCAGAAACCGCTCCCAGGGAAAGACGAAAAGCCAAAGATTCCGTCTTCAGCGGGAAATTCAACACGCCTTCTTCCATTTTCTGATGATTAAACCGGACTTAAATGAAAAATAATATCAAACACTACATAATTTTTGGAGTTTCACTGTTGCTCTTGATTTCATGCGGAAACCGGAATAATAAAAAAGCGGAGCCTGATGTGAAAGGGAATGAGCCTGTTGCTGTATTTGTTCCTGAATTCAATGCCGACTCGGCCTATCATTATGTTGAAAAGCAGGTCTCCTTCGGGCCGAGGGTGCCCAATACCGCCGCCCATAAAGCCTGTGCCGCCTGGCTTGAAAATACGCTGAAACGCTTTACACCCGAAGTGATTGTGCAGCAAACCAGGCTCAGGGCTTCTGACGGCACCATGCTCGATGCCAGAAACATCATAGCTTCCTTTAATCCGGAGAACCGTTCAAGGGTGCTGCTGTGCGCCCATTGGGACTCCAGGCCCTGGGCCGATCATGATCCTGACCCATCAAAGCGCCGTGAACCCATCCCCGGAGCCAATGACGGTGCAAGCGGCGTAGGTGTGCTGCTTGAAATTGCCCGGCAAATGAGCCTTTATAATCCAGGCATCGGTGTTGATATTGTGCTGTTCGATGCCGAAGATTACGGCGACCACGAAGAAGGGCCCGGGAATAATACTGACTCATGGGCGCTGGGATCACAGTATTGGGCCAGAAATCCACATGTGCCAGGATATTCCGCCCGTTTCGGCATATTGCTCGATATGGTGGGCGCCGCCAGTCCCGCTTTTACCATGGAAGGAACCTCGATGTATTACGCGCCCGACATCATGCGCAAGGTATGGAATACAGCCCACCGCCTGGGCTACCAGAATTATTTCCTGACCCGGAAAACCGGCGGCATCACAGACGACCACCTCTACATCAATGAGATCATCCGGATTCCTACCATCGATATCATCGATTACGATCCCGACCGCGAAAAAGGCTTCTTTGACCAGTGGCATACCTTAAATGATGATATGAACCACATCAGCAGGGAAACGCTGAGGGTGGTCGGACACACAGTAATTACTGTTGTTTACGAAACAAAGTAAATATGCAACCCCGTAAAGTAAGGCTGTTCGTTGCCACCAGCCTCGATGGATACATTGCCGGACCGGATCATGACCTGAGCTTTCTGCAGACGGTGGAACGAGCTGGGGAAGATTATGGTTATTCAGCCTACGCCGGCGAAACCGATACTGTCGTTATCGGCCGCAGCACCTGGGAAAAAGTCAGTTCGGATGGTGTCACTTCTCCGTTTGAGGAAAAACAGGTTTATGTGATTTCCTCCTCCGGAAATCCGGAGTCCGGACCGGTTGTATTTTACAGCGGAAACCTGACACAACTTATCAGAGAGCTGAAATTATCGGCCGGAAAGGACATACAGATTGAAGGAGGACCGCAAATGATCGGTGAACTGTTAAACAGTCGTCTGCTCGACACCATTTGTATATCTACAATCCCCGTTATTCTGGGAAGCGGAATCCCTCTGTTCAGGGAAGGATTACATCCTTTGAAACTGGAATTCCTTCAGGTCAAAGGCTTTCCTTCCGGCCTTGTTCAGGCGGAATACAAAGTCATTTACTGAAACCGCTAGAGCAGATCATTGGCAAGATTTGCCAGTTCCGAACGCTCTCCCTTTTCGAGCCTTACATGTGCATAAATGGAATGGTGCTTAACCTTGTCTATCAGATAGGAAAGACCATTACTCTGCGCATCCAGGTAAGGCGTGTCAATCTGGTAGATATCCCCTGTGAAGATAATCTTGGTCCCCTGCCCCGCCCGGGTGATGATGGTCTTCACCTCGTGCGGCGTCAGGTTCTGGGCTTCATCAATGATAAAGCAGACATTCGAAATACTTCTTCCCCTGATATAGGCAAGCGGCTGAATAACAAGCTTTTCATTCTCAAGAGAATCGGTAATGTTTTTATATTCCTTGTCCTTTTCACTGTACTGGCTCTGGATAAACTTCAGGTTATCGTACAGCGGTTCCATGTAAGGATTAATCTTTGATTTGATATCCCCAGGCAAAAATCCTATATCCTTGTTGCTCAGCGGAACAATGGGCCTGGCAAGGAACACCTGCTTGAAATTCCTCTTTTGCTCAAGCGCGGCAGCAAGGGCGAGGAGCGTTTTGCCGGTACCTGCTACGCCCTGTAAAGTTACCAGCTTCACATCGGGATTAAGAATGGCGTGCATGGCAAATACCTGCTCGGCATTACGCGGGGTAATGCGGAAAGCAGAACGTTTTTCGAGCCGCTCTATCCGCCTGGTCAATGCATTATAGCAGGCAAGGGCAGAAGTGTTTGTGTTGCGGAGAATGTAATAGTGATTGGGAACCGGAGATTTCACCCCGATGTCGCGCGGGAGACAGTACCCGTTCTGATAGAGTTTGTCAATGATCCGGCTGCTGAGATTGTTGATTGTCGATATACCGGTGTATAACCCTTCAACATCCTTAATTTTACCGGTAAGAAAATCCTCGGCCGTAAGATTGAGCGACTTGGCTTTCAGCCTGAGATTAATATCCTTGCTGACCAGGATCACCTTGCGGTCGGGATACTCCTGCACCAGGCTCAGGGCTGCATTCAGGATACGGTGATCGGGTTTATTATCATCAAAAATCTGACGGGCATCCAGTTCGCTGCGCTCGTTCATTACCACCTTGAACATGCCCCCCTTTGACTTTACCAGTGGAATCCAGTCGGTGAGGGTGGCATTATCCGAAAGGCTGTCGATGATCCGGATAAACTCCCTGGCTTCGAAATTCTTGGTATCGTTCCCTTTTTTGAAATTATCAAGTTCCTCAAGTACAGTAATGGGAATCGCAACATCGTTGTCCTCAAAATTGTTGATTGAGTCGTGATTATAAAGAATTACTGAAGTGTCGAGTACGAAAATCTTTTTCTTTTTGCTTTCACGTTTCACCTTTGTTGTCTTCACCGGGGCTTTTTTCGCAGCAGGCTTTCTTGCCGGGGAAGGATCCGATGAGCCGTGTATTACCGGAACTTCTTTCATTTGAACAAATTCAGACCTGTGAGGCGCCTCCTGCCCGTTTTTTTCAGCAGCACCCGCATCATATACAGGTTTTACATCACTCAAAGAGATGGGAAGTACATCGGATGGTTTATGGCTGATCCCCTTCTTTCCCGGACGGGTCGTTTCAAATGGCTTGATTACTTTGGCCGGCCTGGTTTTTGAAGTGGTTTTCTTTTTTGATTCCGGATTCCCGTTTCCTTCATCTGCTTTTAGTTTCTTTTTAGCCATAGTACGAGTTTTTCTACTGTTAAAATTATTGGCACTCCTGCGGCGTTCGGACCAGTTTGCCGGTTTCATATCCCTCTGTCGCAAGCTGGTTAACGATAGCGTTGTATTCATTCTCATCCAAGGAAGGGGTCCGGCTTAAAATCCATAAATTATCCTTCTTTGGTGAAGATACCACAGCCCACCGGTATCCGGGTTCGAGCATTACGATCCAGTAATCTCCGCGAAAAGGCCAGAAAAACTGAACCCTGAGCTTGGTATTGTTGCTGCCTTTAACAACGAATGCTTTACCTGTTACACTGCTTTCCTTCTCCTGGTAGCCGCCCTTACGGCAACGGTTCGTAACACTTACAGTCCCATCGGCATTTAAACCATACTCAGCAACCGTACAGTGGCATCCTTTTTGAAAACGCTGAGGGAACGATGCAATATCATACCACAAACCGGCATACTTCTCCAGGTCTACATTGCCAACCGCAGTTGGTGTTCTGTCCTGAGCCCTGCAACCCAGCAGAAAGATTCCGGCCAAAGTGATCATCGCGCTGAATTTCATAGAAATATTCATCTCTGAGGTAAATTTAATCATAAACACCCCGTAAGATCTACGGAATTTCAATTATTAAGTAACAATAGAATCCGGATATAAATCACTGTATATCCATGTTTTATAAAATTTATCAACAATTAGCAGCTCCTGTTGAAAGTTTCTGATCCGGAGCTTGTTGAAAAATCAGTTCCCTGCCCTCAAAACCCGGAAATTTCTCCGATAGACTGCATGTTTAACCAATGGTCACAAAAAAAGGCTGCCAGTTTTGCTGACAGCCATGAAACTCAATGAAGGACCGGGATCATTTCTTCTCCTTACCGCCCATCATAAGCAACTCATTTACCATGATCTCGGTAATGTTGTGGCTTTTCCCGTCTTTGTCGTTCCAGGTGCGGTAAGTCAGTTTGCCTTCAATGGCGACTTCCCTGCCCTTTACAAGATATTTCTCACAGGTGTCGGCCAGCCTTCCCCATACTACCAGCTGGTGCCACTGGGTTTGTTTTACTTTCTGACCTTCCTTGTCAGTATACTCATCATTGGTGGCCAATGATAACCTGGCAACCTTCCGGTTATTTTCAAAGGTTTTTACTTCAGGATCGGCGCCCAGGTGGCCAATCAGTTGTACGCGGTTTCTCAGTGAATTCATGTTGATCAAATTTTAGGGTTTATGAAAATCGCTTTTAAATGAATAAGAATAAGTATTTATCCTGCCTTGCGACTGCTGATCATCAGCAGGTCATGGATGGTAACCTCCGTGATAAACTGCTTATTGTTGTCCTTATCTGTATAGATCCGGTAGCCAAGCTTTCCTTCAACGGCAATCTCCTGCCCTTTGGAAAGATGGTTTGCACATACATCCGCAAGACCGCCCCAGGCCACCAGATTGTGCCATTGGGTTTCCTGCACCTTCTCGCCGGCTTTATTGTAATAGGTATCGCTGGTAGCAAGCCGGAGACGGGCGTAGCGACGATCCCCCTTAAGGGTCCTTACCTCGGGGTCAGCGCCCAGACGACCGATTAATTGTACTGTGTTATTCAGGTTATTCATGACTTTCGTTTTTTAAGGTTTAGCATTGATTGGTTTCCTGAAGTACCCGGAACTATCCGGCCCTTTTCCCGCTGATCATCAACAAGTCATTTACGGTTATCTCAGTGCTTAAGCGGCTGTTTCCCTCACTATCCGTGTAGGTGCGGTATGAAATACGGCCTTCCACTGCAATCTCCCTCCCTTTTTGGAGATACTTTGCGCATATTTCAGCCAGTTTACCCCAAACAACCAGCGTATGCCAGTGGGTGCGGATAGACTTCTCCCCGTTTTTACCCCTGGCAGGCTCATTGGTTGCCAGCGAAAGACGGGCCATCATACGGCCGTTTTCAAACGTTTTTACTTCAGGATCCGCACCCAGGTGGCCGATCAGCTGAACATGATTTTTTAATGCTTTCATTGTTTTTTGTTTTGAGCCCGTGAGGGCTTGTTCAACATTTATTAACTTAACCTTTTCCAACCTATACTCAGTCCGGTTGAACGATGAAGCAAAAGTATAACGGCCTGTTCTCCTGATTCGGTTATTAATCATTTACTTACGGATAAAAACATTTGTAAACGTTTGTAAACGCTTAATACGGATATCGGCTTTGCGCTGCTATTGCTGAACAGAACCGATCAGTCATTTGACAGGAAAATTCAGGTCAAGTGAAAAAATGAAATGCCCTTGTTATATTTCTGATTTTATGCTTTATTTTTGTATAATGAAATATTTTATCAATCATTGATTAAATCCTTTTCTAACCAAAAAACCAAAGCTATGGCAAAAAGCATGGATGCCAAAAAGGAAACGAAGAAAGCGCCAACCAAAAGCCTGAAAGAAAAGCGCGCCGAGAAAAAAGAAAAAAAGAATAAGTAGGCAATCAGTTTCTTCGTTATTGATCTTTTTTCTATGTTGTAAACATGCAGCATGTTTACAGCATTTTTATTACTATTCTGATACTATTCCGGCGATCA
>ERZ795057.1357-NODE-1357-length-21338-cov-6.787436_pt1 | contig 21338 bp, 18 predicted proteins | sample MGYA00375141_ERZ795057 | MGnify/ENA primary metagenome ERZ795057 (study PRJEB30186, sample SAMN05720163) | activated sludge metagenome | isolation source: Anaerobic digester | place: Hong Kong | collected 2015-01-26 ... | reverse complement strand
TTTTTAACGCTAAGTCAAGTATTTTTCGGGAAAGAATGATAAATATATATTAACAATATTATAATTCAAGGTGTTTTTAATACAAGCTATTTCATGAAGAGAATGTGATTGCATCCTTTTTTTATTCTACAGGGAGAAACAGCGTTAAATCATTATCCGAAGGGGGAGTATCCTTAGAAAGCGCATCCAATGCCATACCGGATAAAAAAAGAAAGGGGTTTAACGGATTCTGCTTTAGTTGCGCAATGATTGCCGTCAGATCTACTGAAGGGCTTTCATCTCCCAGATAGAAATCGGACATCACGGTTCCGATATGTTGTGACAAGGTTTGACCCGCATACACGTTGTTTAGAACACGATCCAATGAGTTGAGAATAGCCGAGGAGAATCCCATTTGATACATCTGTTCTTTTAACAGTTCCGGAAGCATGCCGCTGATGCCCTCTTGAACAAACTGTTGTGAATAGGATTTAAAGTCATCGAAGCCGTCTAAATGTTCAATAAAGTAACTCTTAATACTGACTTCTCCACTTGGAGTAATTGCTACAAGACGGTAGGGATTGGGATAGGTGATCAGCGAGCCGGTTTGAACATCGTAAAGTACTTGGCCGGAAGTCGTTTGAAGCATGGACACGTCCTGCGTGTGAAAATGCCCGGTAAAAACAAGATGCATACCGTTATCCGCAAACAATCGTGCAACCGCTTGCCAATCATCCAGTAAATAGGCTCCAAAATAAGTCTGCTGCAAGCTAAAATGGGTAACAATGCCATGATGCATCATTCCTAAAATCAATTGCCCTTTTTCACGGCCCTGCTGAACGGCATTCAATATCCAGCTCAGTCTTTCTTCGCTGAACTGGCCATCGGTGTAGGGAGAACCCGTTGTCAGGTTATCCTTGTATACACACGAATCCATGGCGATGATCCGTAACCAGGGAAGGGGTTCATAACAATAGCTTAAAGAGCCTTCATCTTGTGAAAGGGCAAAATCGTATCCGCAAGAGGCATAAATGGACTTAAACTGCTCAGGACTCACCCATTCTACAGGTGAAACGGCCGAACCGTCAAACTTTACCGCATGGGGGTTGTTGATGTCGTGATTGCCGGGAATTACCAAAACATCCATCCCGGCTTTTGTTAAGCGGTTTAATTGTTGAGCCGCTTCAACATGGGAAACCAACTCACCATCTTTGGTTAAATCACCGGGAACGATGACCAATTCCACATCTGTCTTCAAAATCTCATCCACTACTTGCTCCAACAACAATGGGCTGATGTCCAAAAGCTTTCGATCACCCGACATATACGCATCAAAGGCTTCGCCATATGGATTTAAAGAAGAAGACATCAAATGCGGATCGGAAAAAACGGCTATTTTAAACGGATTATTTTTAGAAGAATCCAGTGAAAAACCTGCACATAAAAAAAACACTAAGATGAAACCGATCATGATTTGAAAACGGCTCATGATAACCCCCTTAGAAACGTAAACTTGAACTGATTATACCAGATTTGATACAATCTAATAAACACCCTGAATGGAGGGATTTCTATTAACGGCATCATCACAAAACTACCGGACTTTTTCCATCAGGAAGTCTTCAAGATATGGGATGACTTCCACACGTTATTCGGCATATCCCGAATTAAAACAACCACCTTTCCCCATCTCACATGGGTTATTGCCAAAGAAGCCGATGAAAGTATGTTGAAAGAAAAACTGAATTTAATCAGAAAGAAAACCTTCCCATTTGTCCTCAGTACAAACGGAATCGGTATTTTCACCGGTAAAAGACCGGCCGTATATATTCAAATTAAACCATCCGTACAAATTTTGGACTTTCAAAAAGAGTTGTACGAAACATTTTCTGACCATTCCGATGGCCTAAAAAAATTTTACGCACCCGATCGGTGGATCCCCCATATCAGCCTCGCCATAGAAGATATTGACAATGACAATATCGGCAAAGTGATGAAATACCTGTTGCCAAACACTTTCAAACACGACATGAGAATCGAAACCATCTCCCTTGTGAGAAAAAATATCGGACAAACCATGGAATTGGTCCATGATTACTGGTTTACTAAAGAAGAAGATCAGTAGCCTCACTCAATATGTTATACTGGGGTATCGTTCAAAAAAAAGTTGATTTTATCAGCGTGAAATAATAAAGCATCAATTGCGTCAATTTAATTAGGTAAGTTAAATAATCTTATGGAGGGATATTTTATGGAAGAAAAAGGAATGCCACTTTTGGGGGACTTGTTCCCGGATGTAGAAGTCAAAACCACACATGGAATGATGAGATTACCAGAAGCGTACAAAGGCAAATGGTGGATTCTCTTTTCTCATCCCGGTGATTTCACCCCCGTTTGCACCACGGAATTTTATGCGTTCCAGAAAAGGTTTGATAAATTCAAAGATTTAAACTGTGAATTGGTTGGCCTAAGTGTAGACCAAGTTTTCTCCCATATCAAATGGGTGGAATGGATTAAAGACAAATTGGGTTTGGAAATCAAATTCCCGGTCATAGCAGATGAAATGGGAGAGGTCTCCAAAAAAATCGGACTCATCCATCCCGGAAAGGGAACCAACACTGTCAGAGCCGTTTTTGTTGTCGATCCTAAAGGTGTTATCCGCACTATACTCTATTATCCCCAGGAATTGGGAAGAAATTTTGACGAGATTTACAGAATACTCAAAGCACTTCAAGTTGCGGACGAAAACCACGTTGCCATGCCAGCCAACTGGCCGGAAAACGAATTGGTCAACGACAACGTTATCATCCCGCCGGCATCCAATGTCAAAGACGCAGAAGAAAGAAAGAACTGGGATAACTGTTACGACTGGTGGTTCTGCCACAAAAAACTATAAGTATTCATTTTATGGAAAAAACGGGATCTCTTTTTAGAAGATCCCGTTTTTTGTTTAAAAAGAGGGTTTTGCCAAATAAATATTAAAAAAGTAAATAGGGCCTGTTGAGGAAAACTATTGTTTAACCAGATGAATTTGATTAAAATCATAAAAATGTGAGATAATGAAATTTACAAATCGTAAAAAACGGAGGTGCAAAATGGATATTTCCAGTTTATTTGAGATGCTGATGAATAAAGAGGCATTGGAGAATTTGGGTGGTAGTGTAGGAGCTAATAAAGATCAAGTACAGAAGTTGATTAATTTTGGAATGCCCACAATTATGAAAGCAATGGATAGGAATGCAAAGACGGAAAGCGGTGCTGAATCGCTGTATAAAGCCCTGCAACAACATCAAGATGACGATGTTGAAGAAATGGCGGCCAATATCAAGAAAGTGGATACCGCTGATGGTTCAAAAATTTTGGACCATGTGTTTCAAGATAAGCAGGAACGGATACAGATGAATCTTGCCAAACAGACAAATATGCAGCAGAGTCAAGTGTCTACAATTCTCAGTCAACTTGCGCCGCTTGTTTTAGGAGCTTTGGGGCAACAGCAAAAACAACAGGATGTGAACGTTTCCAATCTGTCTGGTTTTCTTGAAGGTGTCACTCAACAAACTGGAGACAGTGGTATGATGAAGATAGTCGAACAGCTTTTGGATAGGGATAAAGACGGAAGTGTTCTTGATGATGTGGGCAGGATGTTTGGCAATCTGTTTAAAAGAAAGAAATAGTTTTCTACTGTTCTACTCGATTTCTACCGTTTTCTTTTGCCAGGTAGAGCTTTTTATCCGCTATATTTAACAAATCTTCGAAGGTTTTCTCCTGGCCGCTATACGTTGATACGCCGATACTAACGGTACAGGAGAGACCTTCTAAGCGGCCTGCAAGAAGGATTTTCTCCTTTATAAGTTTACGGATCCTTTGTGCCGTTTGATAAGCGTTAGAACCGTCTGTTTCCGGGAGTAAAACAACAAACTCCTCTCCACCGTATCGACCAACAGTGTCTTTATTTCTAATGGTTTTTGAAATGGTTTCTGCCACTAATTTGAGAATTTTATCACCGATGTCATGTCCATAATTATCGTTAAAGGCCTTGAAGTGGTCGATGTCGATCATCAGGACGGAGAGTGTTTGACGCATCTGTTTCATTTTATTCCACTCAATTTTGGCAAATTCGAATAAACGTCTTCTGTTGTTGATGCCGGTTAATTCATCCATGTTTGCCAGTTTTTCCTGAAGTTTGCTTTTTTCTTCGATTAAGGTGATGTAGTTTTGGCTTTCGGTGATATCTTTCATGATGACTACGGTTCCGGCATAATGGCTGTCATGAATAAACAATGGGATGAATTCGAATCGAAAGAATTTTTGCGCATCCTCCAATCGGATAGTCTTGTCGATGGTCGCCTTCTGATGGTTGTTTTCCAAATCGGTTCGGATGGATTGGTATTCGTTTGGTTCAAAATTCAAGTTTTGAGTATAACTGAAAAAGGATTGCCTTCTATTAAAACACGCATTAGGCATCATCAATTCCAGCGTTTTGTTGTAGTCGATGATCTCGTTATGTTTGCTTAAGATAATCAATCCGTCGGAAATAAGATCCAATACTTTTCTCAAGGCCAAGGGAACAATATCCAGAAAATCGTATTTGACGATGGCGATATAGATAAAAACCAAAGGAATGGAAAAGGTCAACGGTGTGTAAAAAACGCTGATATCCCATAGTTTTAATACCTGTATTACGTTTAATCCTGCGCCAATTGAAACGGCTAGTATGATCAGAAGAGCCTGTGTGGAAAACAACCCCTTATTTCTCATGGAGAACATCATCAGATAAAGCATCCCGATGATGATACACGCATAAGAATAGATGGTGTGAATATAAAAATAATTACCGATGATGATTCCCTGCTGTTTAAGAGTGTAAACCTGGTAGAAGAGATGATGGTAATGGTTTGTGCTTAAAATAATCAAAGAAATGACAGGGATAACAAAGAGCAGCCAGGTATATCTGGATAGGCGATTCTCAATATGACTGAATGTAAAGCCGGTTAACAAAACGAAAGGTGGAATAAAAAGTACGCCCGTGTATTTCAAGAGAATATTGCCGGTATAACATTCGACAATACTGCCCAAGTGCATGATGACAGTGGAAGCAATCAATCCGATGAACATCCAGTGCAACGGATATTTGTCTTTGATGGTGATAACACGATAGAGTATATAGAGCATAAAGGCTGTTGCTATGCATAATAGCATGACTTCGAGTGAGTAATCGATCATGGACACCCCTTTGCTTCAACGTATGAAATCGGTTCTATCTGTTTCAAGACTAATATATTTTATCATTATTTGCCTGTCTTATGATATTCCCTGCATCATCTGTGATGAATGTTCCCTTTGTACTGTCCAAAATGACATACTGATTGTCCCAAGGATCCTTGACAACCGCACATTTTCCGATTTTGATATCAAAAGGTCCCGAGAGGATGGTGCCTCCGGCTTGCACAATCTCTTTTATCGCTTCAGCTACAGAATTGACTTTGATATCGATTTCCATTTCTTTTCGTTCATTTTGGATAACAATTTCTGCCAAACCTTCCGCCATCCCCAAGCCAACTGCGGTCTCAGTTTTCCATATGATTTTAAGACCCAGCTGATTACAGTAATAATCGATCCCCGCTTCCAGGTCTGGGATGTACAGTTGAATACAATCGATGTTTTGAAAAAGGGATTTCATGTTATCTCACTGTCCTTCTCAACTTGGCGGATATAGTCTTGCAATATTTTAAAACAAATTCATTTAGAACAACTCTGATCACCTTTTCACCTCATCAAATTTCTTAAAAGAACTTTCGAAATTATAGCATGTACGATTTCCCTCTAAAAAGGTCGTTCCCTGTCATTTAAAAAACTTAAAGGTGTACAGAAATACTGAGTATTGGGAAATTTTGGAACACGATGTATAGAAAGATGGTATTTTGACAAAAAAAGGTATACCATTGAGATATAAGTGAGATGAGTAGATAATGATCTCCCCAGGAGTTATGAAGGGAGGTGTGTCTATAATGCGCTGAAATTTTTGCTCGAATAGCTCTAGAAATTTATCTGAACAGCGTGGCCATCAAACTGTTTGCGTCTATTCGTTTAAACGAATAGACTAAGAGGAAACAAAATGGTCGTTTTGAAAGGGGTCACATTTGTGAAAGACATGTCGTGTAAAGAAGCCGCCTTGCGTTGGGGGATTAGCCAGCGCCGTGTTCAGATATTGTGTGCACAGGGTAGGATTAAGGGAGCTCATCGATTAGGGAGAATGTGGCAGATTCCCAATAAATCTCAAAAGCCTGCGGATCCTCGTTTTTCTTCGGAGATGGGTAAAAATCCATATTGGCGGGATTTTTTTCTTATGGATAGTCGTCTTATGCTGCTTGACAATGTTGAGCAGATGTTTGAATGTACTGCAGATGTTTTCAGAAAAAAACAATTGATCGGAGAGATTGCCTATATGCAAGGAAACTTTCAGCAAGCCGCCAAGTGTGTAGAAGGTTTGAGTGAGGATAGCCCTGGATTTTTGAGCGCTTTGGCCGTTTCAACGGCTGCCAAAGTCGGGATGGGTGATATAAGAAGTTTTCAGGAAAGCTGGAATCATTTGAAACGCTTACACAGCAAATATAAAAATCAAGATGAAGTATGCAAGATGATTGAAGTGATACAGGGCGTTCTTTCCATCAGTGCCTATGCCCCCCAACATTGTCCTTCTTGGATTATGGAAGGGGTCATTGACGGTTTGTCAGAGCCTTTTCGGATGTTGGCCCTTTATTTTCGTGCAAAGAATCTGCTGGTTTTAGGCCGGATCGATGAGTTGGTGAGCACTGCCGAAGCGGCTCTTTCTCTAGATTTTTCAGAAGGCAGCATTCAACAAACGTATCTATTTATCATTCTGGCTAACGGGTATATTTACCAGGAAAAGCTGGAAAAGGGATACGATACGCTACTTCATGCTTTAAACATCTGTATGCCACATGGGTTTATCTCTCCGATAGCTGAAAGTATCTCCCCTCTTTTGGGAATGGGTGAGAAGTGCCTGCGTAAGGTTTATCCCCAATGCCTCTCACCGATTTTGGCTTTACACAGAAAACTGTCGCCTTCTTGGCTGGAAATTCACAATATGCTCACGCACGAGAAGATCACCCCCCTACTCACTCGCCGGGAATATCAAGTGGCTTTAACGGTTGTGGGCGGGTTGACAAATAAGGAATGTGCGCAGCGATTGGGTATCTCGGTTAGCACTGTCAAAGGCAATCTGTTATCCATCTATCAGAAGTTAAATATTTCAAGCCGTAAGGCCTTGAAAGACTATATTATCTCAGCTTGAATAATGATTAAAAACCCAGCCAAAAATGCCAGTTTTTAGTTCTATTCTTGAACCCCCTTTAATGTTATACTTCACTGTTTAACTAAACCGTTTTAAAGCAAAAATAGCAAGAAACTAAATATGATGCACATCAAAAGTAAATGGATAAGCCACAACGCTCAGGAACAAAGGATGTGGAACCGTTGGAAAAAACGATGCCTTTAAGCCAAAAAAAACAAATAGGCATGACTGTCAATTTGCCGTATCTTGACAATTGGCGGATGATTCTGCTTGTGGTAACTGTGAATTTGATCTTTGGGCTTCTTCACCATTATTGGGGAATCAGCCACAGTGCCGTTTTGACAGATGCAGTGGTTTGCGGACTCACGACATCTGTTCTCAGTGTGTTGTATGTCTACTTGAAAATGAAGCCATTACGAAAGAAGGGGTTATTACCGGCAAGTGTGCCAAAGGTCAAATGGATGGTTTGGCTACCCCCATCATGGCTAGGATTGAGTGTTGTGTTCTCCGTAGTATTTATGACCCTGACCCCTCTTGTAACAGAATTACTCATCAGGATATATCAGATCACAACGTTCAATTTAATCCCGTTTGTTGTTTGGAAAGTGGCATATAGTGGCTTCTTAACCGCTAAAATCATTGAGTTGAGCATTCTACGGTTTGTTCAACAGGATATGATGAAACGGTCCGATCCACCACAACAGGGTGATGTTGTTGTAAAAAATCCAATACCCGGAATGAGTGCCTTTAAAAAATTCTTTGATACGGTAACAACTGATTTTGGTTTCAATATGCTTATCGGTCTGGTATTAGGCGGAACACTTATCATCGATCATAACGTGGTGATTGTTCCTACCAGTCGGTCCGGGATCATCATCTCCGGGGTATTAATCGGTTTGATTGTCACAGGGTTGATGGTCTTTCCTGTGATACGGCAAATTCACGATGCTCGTGATGGCGGAAAGCTGCCTGTACCTTTTAAACATAACAAATTCATTGCTTGGATACCGGAAAAACCCATCTTGTTTTCGCTCGTTTGGATTCCGTTTATGGTTGTTTTGTCACCCTTGATTTTTTGGCTTGTTTTTGTCCTGTTTGATTTTGAGCAACTGAACTTTTTTCAGTTTTTTGTGATCCGTACCATTTATGTCACATTGCTAACAAAACCTGTGGTTCAGTTAGCCATTTTACGGTATCTTCAAGTTCCCAAACGAAAGAGTCTGAAGGGAGTTCATTAAATGTTTAATCTGTTAAAAAGTCCGATGCATATTGGAAAATTAACTATTCCCAATCGTGTGGTAATGCCCGCCATGGGGGTCTCTATTGCGAAACCGGAGGGGGGGGTAACCGATGATATTATCGCCTTTTACGAAGCCAGGGCAAACGGTTCTACAGGTCTGATTATTTCGGAGGTTACCCGTATAACCGATGGGGCAGGTATCAGCGAACCTTGTCAATTGGCAGCCTATCGGGCGTCGGATGTGTTGGAGTTGCAACGGTTGGTGGATGTGATTCATCAATACGACACAAAATTCTTTGTCCAACTACAGCATCCGGGAAGAGAGGCATCCTTTACCATTACCGGTGAACAAAGTGTTGCCCCTTCTGCTGTTGCCAATCCAATGGGTGGAGCTGTGCCACGGGCATTGACCACAAATGAGTGTCAAGAACTTGTCGCAAAATTCGTTAAAGCGGCCAGCTTTGTTCAAATGTCCGGTGCAGATGGTGTGGAGTTGCATGGTGCTCATGGATACCTGATCAATGAGTTTCTATCTCCTGCGATGAACTTTCGTACAGATGTGTATGGGGGTAATTTTGAAAACCGTATGCGCTTTGTGACTGAAATCATATCGGGGATCCGTGATTCTTGCGGATTTGATTTTCCGATATCCGTACGGATTAACACAGAAGAAGGATTTGGTTTGAAAGACGGCATAGATTTAAAAGAATCAGTGAAAATCGCACAGGCATTGGAAAAGGCAGGAGTAGATGCTATTAATGTGAGTTGTTACCGTGATGGTGTGATCGATCCGGGGACTTATGAACAAGGGTGGAAAAAATACATGTCAAAGCCCATTAAGGATGCGGTGGAAATTCCTGTTATCGCAGTTGCCAACGTTAAAGAGCCTGCGGTCGCAGAAGCTCTTTTGAAAGAAGAAGCGATGGATTTTGTCGGTGTGGGCAGGGCGCAGTTGGCCGATCCTGAATGGACAAAAAAGGCACTTTTTGGAACGGAAGATGAAATACGCACATGTATCGGATGTTTGGTTTGTTTTGGCGAACTGGCCAAACTGCATCGGGTGAAATGTGCGGTCAACCCCATCACTTGTCGTGAGCGTGAATATTCCAATCCCAGACAGAACGGAAACGGCCGTAAAGTTGCAATTATCGGTGGAGGACCTGGAGGGATAGAAGCGGCATTAACCTTGAAAGAGAGAGGATTTCTTCCAAGTATATTTGATGAGAAAGAACGTTTAGGAGGATCGCTGGGCTCTATATCCAAGGGATTGATCAAAAAATATGTAGATGCTCTGATCTGCCAGGTGGAACGTGCCGGTATAGATTTGCGATTGGGTCAACCAGTTGATATTAAGAGCGTTCAAGAGATGAAACCCGTTGGTGTTTTCCTGGCTTTGGATACCAAGTCCGGTAAAAAAGAGGTGGATGCTTATAAAGAAGCTTTTGATGTGGTCAGGATTATCGGAGAGAACAAAGGCAACAGCATACTTGACGCCACGCAAGAAGCGCATGGAAAGGCGTTTGTATTTGATGTGTAATGATTAAGATAAAGGAGAGTGTGTATGTCAAAAGAATACTTGATCCCAAAAGAAAAACTGATGGACCAGACATCGACAATGGCGATGAATGATCAGTATGGAATACAAGTCTATGGAATGACAGACACCAAAAAGGCAAAAGACCTATTGCCTGCTCCATTGGAGTTGCTGTCTGATGAGAAACCCATATTTTATGCTTACATTGTCAACATTCGTAAACCTACGTTCGCACCAGGCTATATGGAGGGGGGAATTGGAATCCTCGCAAAGTATGGGGAATTAGTAGGGGTTTATTTTTTAGGACTGCAGTTAAGTGGTCCGGGAGCCATGACGGGAGCCTTTTTGGGCCGGGAGTCTTCCGGGTTGCCAAAAAAATTATGTGAGACAATTGTGGTTGATCGTAATGATGATGAAGGGCATTGCTATATTGAGCGAAGCGGCATTCGTTTGATTGATGTGACATTAAAAATGGGGACATATAACGAGGACAACTTTTCTCAACCACAGGAAGGATGTTCTGCGGAGAAGCCCATAGAGACGACAGGAGGTTGCTTTTTGCATCAATTCAACGTGCCGAATGTCGCAGCCAGTGGCTTAAAAATGTTTTATTACAGTGCGCCCACACGTTTTCGTTCATGGGAAAAGGCCACGGCGAGTGTGAAGTTGAATTCTTCACACGATGATCGCTGGGGAGCGCTACCCATCGTTAAAGTGCTGGGAGCCGGTTGGATGGTCAGTGATAATTGGGTGACGGGTTTGGATGAGGTTTACAATTATCCGGAAAAAGAAATTGTTCCAGCCGTTCAAGCCTTGTTTCCCGGTCGTTGGGATCGTAGTTTATTGGTGAATAATCATCAATGAAACAATAAAAAAAGAGAGGAGTATGGCTATGCAGATGGAAAAAGGCAATTATAAAGGTAAAAACGTCATCATTGCGGGAATAACTTCAAAAGTGGAACAGGACATGATTAAAAGCATCTTGGCAGAAGGTGCAGATAAGGTTGTAATTGCGGATAGTAAAGCAGATGTTTTGCAATCGCTTGAAAATGAACTCAACCGTGTCTATCCCGAAAAGGTAAAAGGACTGGTTTATCGTCCTGGTGCTGCCGAAAATATGACAGATTTGATTTACGACAGTTTGTATTTTTTGGATGGGAAAATAGATCTCTTTATCAACAATTTTTCTGGAAAAGCTGAGCGGGAAAAAGAAACATTGGATAAGGGTTATTTTGAAGGCAAAACAGCCGTTGTCACAGGTGCAGCTTCGGGGATAGGATTGGCCTTAATCGAGGAGTTGCTGGCTTATGGTGCAAAAAGGGTTGTGATGGCCGATGTCAACAAGGCAAATTTGGATAAGCATTTAAACAGGTTGAACGAACAATATCCCGGTAAAGTAAAGGGAGTTCTGTGCGATGTAACCGTTGAAGACAATGTGATCAACATGATCAACGAAGCGGAAAAGTATTTCGATGGCAGGCTTGATTTACTCGTTAACAACGCCGGGGCAGGTTTGGCCGGACATTTTACCATGCCGAGTAACGGCAAGCTACTTGATAACATGCAGGTTCAGACTAATGAAATTTGGGAAAAGGCCTTTGCACTCAACTTTTACGGAGCCTTGTACGGGTGCCGTGCAGCCATCCCCATCATGCAGAAAAATGGTGGTGGGCAAATCATCAACGTGATTTCCGGGATTGCCTTTTACCCCATGCCCTATCAGAGCATGTATGCGTCAACCAAAGCTGCATTAAACGGTCTTTCACTGTCACTGCGCACTGAATACTGGGATGATAACATCAAAATCTCTTCTGCGACTCCGGGAACGACGGCTACCGCCATTTGGGATGTAAATGGCCAGTCCTATATGCCCGATAATGTTCAGACTGCCCAGCAGTCTGCGCAAACGATTTTAACGGGAGTTTGCCATAACAAAAGAATCATATTTGGCGATATCTATGATGAAGCCGGTTCAAGAAACTGCTTCCATGTGGATTATCAGGAAATTCCCGAACAATATCTGCTAAACGTTGCCCGAGATCGAAGAAAAGGTGAAACGAAACTGAAACTGCATTAGTAGGGCCTGCTGAAAAAATCAGAACTCTCAAAAACAAAGTGTTTCGGAAGAGTATATTCAATTTAGGTGCAAGGCTTTTTAAGAAAATAGGCAAAAAACCCCACCCCGGGCGTTGAAAAACACGCCACGGAGGGGTTTTTGGAGTTATTCAGCAGGCACTAAGCTATCCCCGCTCCAAGTCGGTTACATACAGTTGAATACAGTCGATGTTTTGAAAAAGCGGTTTCATGTGATCACTTGATCCTTAAGCAAACAAGGGAAAGCATCTCTTGAAAACCCTCATCGGTGTAGAGTGTTTTCGCATTGATGTTCTGCGTATCCACTGACAGTCCCACTTTACTAAATCCCTTTTCTTTTGCTATTGCCAACCCCGTTCGCAGCAGATTACGTCCCAGTTTTTGATGTCGATACCCTTCTTTTACAGCAATTGGCCCGATTGTGCCTATCCGGTTTCCTGTCTCTTCATCGTCTGATTCAGACAGGCATATAATTCCCACCGGTTGATCCTCATCATATAGTATTTTCATGCCGCCATCAACGTAATCAGAGCCACTGATAAATTTGGTGAATTCTTCCAAAGACAAGGGGGTGTCATTTCCTGTTAAATTAGAAAAGGCTTTGTTTCTTATCTCCAGCCATGTGGTTTCGTCTTTTCCGATGGAGAAATCTTTCAAGTGCATCTTTTGAGGGAATGTAAAAGGTTTAACATTTTGAGTCGATCGTTCCATATAAAGGGTATATCGTTCCACCTGAAAATCAAGTGATTCAAAGAATTTGATTGTTTCTTTTTCCTTTAAAGGCATAAATAAAAAGGCATGATCCAGCTGTGCTTGTACCAACTCTTCTTTCACAAAGGCTGTAAGTGTTTCATAGGCTTGCTTCCAATCTGGATTGTCTTTCAGGCAGTGAAACAGCCTCAATCTGGAGCGGTTGCCTCTCAGGAAATAACTGTGATAGATCAAAGAGGCCGCACCCAGGATCTCTTGCTCTTCATCATCAACGATGAGCAGAGTAGGATTTTTTCCTCCCAAAACGAATCGTTCCATGTCATTTTTGGATGTAAAGGATTCATCGTGTGCCTTACCGTGTCGGATGGCATAGTTTGTAAATTTTTCAAACCAATCTTCATTCAAGATCAGACTTTTCAATTTTTCACCTCAAAGAAAAAATAAGAAGGATTTTCAAGAATTATAGCATGTCTTTATTCCTGTTAATTCCCTCCCTTGCGAGGGGAGGGCTAAACGGTCTAATGATGACAACGCTGTTATGGAAAATGAAAGGTAAATCCATAACAGTATTGTAAAATGCTGCGTTACATACACGCACAACGGGAGTTAATAGGAGGGGTTTTGTGATGGTATAATTTGAATAGGAGATTTGTTTGAAAAATTGCTGATGCTGAGAAAGATACGTGGAGGGATTCAATGGCTGTTAAATATGATGAAACAAAGAAAATATGGGTGTTAGAAACTCAGAACACAGCTTATTCTTTTGGACTACATGCGTCAGGAAAAATAAAACACACCTACTGGGGCAAAAAGATCCTTCGATTTGAAGACTACCCGGCATTTGAAGGATATTTTGAGAGTCCCTGGTGGGATTGGAATGACGAATACCCTGTTCGGGGTGCAGCCAACCAGACCGAACCGTGTTTGCAGGTGATGTATGAAGACGAGGTTCGGGATGTTCAATTAACTTATAAAGATTTTGAGACAACAAAAGACTCATTAACCATTCACCTTGAGGATGAGTATTATCAACTCTTGGTTCGTTTGCAATATCAGCTCTATGAAGAAGAGGACTTGATTACAAAATATGTTACATTGGAAAACCGCTCACACAGCGATATTAGTATAGAAAATTTCAAAACGGGAAGTTTCTATTTGCCACCAACAGAAGATTATCTTCTAACGCATTTAACCGGGATGTGGGCTCATGAGAGCCGGGTCGTGAAAGAACCTATTTATGAGGGGAAAAAAGTCTTTGAAAGCCGCGTGGGTCGTACCAGCCATTTTCATAATCCCTTTTTTGCCATCGATGAAAAGGCAACGGAAGATACCGGCAACGTTTGGTTTGGATTATTGGCCTGGAGTGGCAACTGGAAGACGGTGATTCACAAATTGCCTTATGAAAACATCCAGATCTGTACCGGATTAAATGACTGGGATTTTAATCATGCTTTGAAACAAGGTGAGACGATATCTTCCCCTCGGGTTTTGTATGGGTTTACAAATGGCGGGTTTGGGGACATGTCCAGAAAACTGCACAATCATGAAATCAATCGGGTACTTCCGAAAGAAAATGCTCAAAAAGTGCGAAAAGTCTTGTATAACTCTTGGGAAGCAACGGCTTTTAACGTTACCGAAGCTAATCAGCGGATATTGGCAGATCAAGCAGCGGATATTGGTGTTGAGATTTTTGTTGTTGATGACGGCTGGTTTGGTAGAAGATTCAGTGATAAAGCCGGTTTGGGAGATTGGGTGGTCAATGAGGAAAAATTCCCCAATGGGTTGGAAAGCCTGATTGAATACGTGAATTCTAAAGGAATGGATTTTGGCCTTTGGGTTGAGCCAGAAATGGTGAATCCGGATAGTGATTTATACCGTAATCATCCGGATTGGGTCCTGCATTTTCCCAATCGTCCGCAAACAGAAAGCAGAAACCAATTAATACTCAATTTGGCCAGAGATGATGTGAAAGAATTTGTTTTCAATACTGTAGACGGACTGCTGGAGCACTATAACATCCAATTCGTCAAATGGGATATGAATCGGCCAATTTTTGAAGCGGGATGGCCGTTTGAGGGAAATCAGAGAAAGATGTGGATGAATTATGTGACGAATTTATATGAGATTTGGAAACGTCTTAAAGTCAAACACCCACAAGTTATCATGGAGTCGTGTGCCGGCGGTGGAGGAAGAATTGATCTGGGGATTATGCGTTATGCTGATCAATTCTGGACCAGCGACAACACGGATCCTCTTGACAGGCAATTGATTCAGGAGGGGTTTAGTTTATGCTACGCTCCAAAAACCATGATGGGGTGGGTGACAGATTGGGGCGGAAAAGAAACCTATTCGCTGGCATATCGTTTTCATACGGCCATGATGGGATCTCTTGGAATCGGTTCGGATTTATCCAAGTATACAGCAGAGGAAATAGATGAAACGAAAGAGTGGATTGCTTTTTATAAAAAGATCAGAGAAACGGTTCAGCACGGTTCACTGTATCGCTTAATTTCACCAAGAGAAAAGACCTTTACAGCCAATCAGTACATATCCATTGACAAAAATGAAGTGGTTTTATTCTGTATGAAAAACCCAACACCGCTTTCCATGTTCAAAGTCTTAAGGGTACGATTAAAGGGTTTGGATGAGAACGCTCATTATGAAATTCAGGGGGAAGACAAAGTATTGTCGGGATCGTATCTCATGAATCGGGGACTGGATGTCGATTTTGTGCAGAAGCACACCGTAAAGGTGGAAAAAGGGAATCATTTTGATAGTCAAGTACTTGTTTTAAAGAAGAAAAATTGAGACTGGGTATCAGAGGGCGAAAGGCATCGCAGTTATAAGAGAAGGGTTTGAATGAAAGAAAAAAACGCAGAAGTTGTCAAAAGCACAAAAATATAGATAAAAAAAGAATCGGAAAAACGACAAACAGTCCTTACCGACTTACATATTTTTGTTTTATTATTCCTCCCGAAAGAATCATCATTGATCTAATTCTGCCATGATAAAGAGCAAGATTGTTTTCAATTTATAATAAATCGAATCATCATTTTCGGGAAGTGAATCGATATCCACTTGTCTCATGGATAAAATCAATAACGGGAAAATGGTTAAAGCAATGAGGTCTTCTCTGGTAATAGTTTCAAAACCCCAAAGTCTCATATATCTTCTGATAAGCTCCATACTAAGACAATTAAACAGATTCGTTTGAAGCAGCAGATTGGATGTAAGTAAGATGGCGCATTGAAGCCTTTTGGGTCCTAAAACCAGTGGATCCAAATCAATAAAATAAATGACATCTTTATCGATTAATATATTTTCATAAACCATATCAGCAACAATAACGGTTTGGTTCTCCGCATCCAGAAAGTGCTCATAGGCCACATCATTTTGAATCTGATCGGCTATTGATTTGAGTGTGCTGTTTGACGTTTGTCTGATGATATTGGAAAATAAAACACCGATTGACGGAAAATCTTTGTGATGTTTCTTTTCACTCTGATTTAAACTATCTTGTAATTCTTTAGTCGCCAAGATAACATTCGAAATATCCGTTTCTGAATATTCCCGCCTTGGGCTTCCCGGAAGTTTATCAATTAACTCCATGGTTTTTGTTTTACCCTGATTGTTATAGATTTGAGTATGATGAATCCTGCAAATATTTTTGTTTTTAAGAGTAATGGAAGCTAAAATTTCGGACTGGAGCTGGGAAGATTTGAAATCCTTGTCGGATAATTTGAGTAAGTATTCGGGATATTTTGGATGTTCCATAACCAGTGTGTTGTTTTGATTATAGAGGATTGAAAAAGCATCGGAGCCTTTCATTTTATATTCATTCACGATTTCATTTATCATCTGTTGTTTCATAAGATAAAGTCCTTCCTTTTTAACTTTTGCCATTATAGCATTTTGAATGATGGATTGGGCTGCCCATAGGTTCTCCCTACACAGAAATTTTGTTTTTCATATACAACGCTATAATAAACGGATAATCGGAGATTAGGGCGATAGGGAGGAGAATCTGATCATAAAAAAACAAAAGCATCTTAAGATTTGAATGAAGTAGGTTTTTTTAAGATTGTATGACCTCGATTTGTATTTCATTTTTTAAAAAAGCCAAAAAAACGGTTCAATCTTTCTTTAAGCTTCATTGACTATCCTATTCTTGGAGAGAATGATATAATCTCAGAAATAGGAGAATATGATGAAAATTTTAATTGTAGAGGATGAAAAACCATTAGCATCAGCCTTAAGTGAGATACTGACAAAGAACCATTATCTTGCCGATTGTGTTTATGATGGCGAGGATGGTCTTGAACATGCCCTTAGTGGGATTTACGATGTGATCCTTCTTGATATTATGCTCCCCAGAATGAACGGGTTTCAAGTTCTCAGCCGGTTGAGAGAAGAGAAGGTTTCGACACCTGTCATCATGCTCACCGCTAAAGCAGAAGTGGATGATAAGGTCAAAGGACTGGATTACGGTGCCGATGATTATTTGACAAAGCCATTTGAAACAAAGGAACTGCTTGCACGTATCAGAGCTGTCACAAGAAGAAAAGGATCGATCGTATCAGATGAATTGACCTTTGGTAACCTTTCACTGGATAAATCGAATTTGAAGATAACAAGTGAACAGAAAGAGATCAAAGTTAGTCTGAAGGAATACTTGATTCTGGAACTTTTGATTAAAAACGCAGGACAGGTTATTTCAAAAGAGCAGTTTATCGAACGTATCTGGGGATTTGACTTTGATGGCGAATACAATATCGTTGAAGTTTATATCTCATTCGTGAGAAAAAAATTACAATCCATTCGATCTAATGTAAAAATAGTCGTTATTCGTGGTCTCGGCTATACACTGGAGAGCGCTAATGATTAAGAATATACGGCTTCAGTTTATCGCCTTGACAGTGGCTGTTTTGTTCTCGCTTCTATTGGCCATACTCATTACGATTAACAGTTTTATGGTTTATCAGACCAATCGACGGATAGATGATTTTTTACATAGTATGATAGAGAACGAAGGTAAAATGCTACCGACACCCGATCGCATACAACCCCCAACAGAACAACCACCTGCACCAAACATTCCTATCAAAGGATTTTCGGTCAAATTTGACGTGAAGGGTGAACTGCTTCCATTCAATCTAAACAAAGCGGATATCGACCAAGAAACCGCTTTGTTTTATGCTGAAGAAGTCTTTAAAAAAGGAAAATCCGAAGGGAAAATAGACAGTTACCGGTATAAAACAAAATCAACACCCTCTGGTACGTTGATTGTCTTTGCCGATCAAACCACACAGGATATGATGTTGATTGAACTTCAGAATTTATCCTTTATCACAGGGAGTATCAGCATGATTGTTTTGGTCATTATCACCGTTCTGTTGTCCAAATTTATCGTAAAACCGGTTAACATCGCTTTTGAAAAACAGAAGCGTTTTGTTGCCGATTCCGGTCATGAACTGAAGACACCGCTCGCCATCATTTCAGCCAATATCGATATCCTTGAAATGGAAATCCAAAATAATAAATACATCAGCGAAATTAAAAATCAATCTCATCGCATGAATCATCTGATCAGAGAATTGCTGGTATTGGCAAGAACCGAAAACCAAACAAACAAAAATCATTTCACTGACTTTAACTTGAGCGATGTTATTGAAAACACAGCGCTTCCATTTGAAGTGCTTGCCTTTGAACAAGAAAAAGAAATTGCATTGGATATTGAAACAGGTGTTCATTATCATGGTGATGAAAACAACATCAAAAAGATGTTAAGTGCTTTGATTGATAATGCTGTGAAATACTCAACAAAAAATTCCAAAGTAATGATCTCACTAAAAACAAAGGGAAATAAGAAGATAATTCAGATTCAGAATACGGTTGCCGGTACTTTGCCGGATGACAGCGAGAAGTTATTCGATCGATTTTACAGAATTGATGAATCCCGTGCAAGAAATACGGGGGGGTTCGGTATCGGATTGTCTATTGTCAAGAGTATCGTTGAACAGCATGGCGGAAAAATAACAACGGAATACCTTCCGGATAACCAAATTGCATTTAAGATTGCATTATACAACAAAACCCTTCCGCCTCAACAGACAAAAACAATTTGAAAAGTTTTATTAGTGGTTGTTAGGAATTTTTCATCAACTCCTGTTCATGAACAAATAAATCAAAAGTCCCTCACAAGGAAGGGCTTTTTAGTTTTTTTCAGATCATCATTTTCGTGATACCGCTTTGAACCTTTTACAAAATAACATCAAAAAGGGAGCTGACATCTGTATAATCTCTCGAAACATTAAGATACGCTGCTTGAAATTGTTTTAGAAATGTATTGGTTATTGTATCATCAGATGATTCTTCCTCTTCTTTTCCGATCATTGTCATTTCAGGTGGCGGATTGCCTCTTGGTCCCCCAGGGCCTTCTGATTGCAGGGCTTTGAGATTGAAGGCATCATCTTCCCTCATGGCTTCTCTTTCGTTACTGTTGATAGTTGAATCTCCATCAACATCATATTTACCAATAATATTACTCGCATTGACATCAAGATTTTCTGATTCAATAAACTCGCTGATTTCTTCTTCACTCCAAAGATCATCATCATCCGTATCAAGATTCAGCTCTGGTGGTTTGGGTGGAGGTCCTCCTGCGCCTTTCATGCGCTTTGCATCTGTTGGTGGGGTTCCTCTTGATACAGCTTTTCCCTCGGATGATTTTGTTCTTTCGCCATCGATTTGTTGATTTATTTCTTGATTTTTCTGAACATCTGCTGAATGGTTCTGATTTTTATGGTCTAAATAAGAAGTATAGTTCGTATACATGCTCATCCCGGTTCCTTGAATTCTCATTTTTCCACCTCCTTTCACATTATCATGTACTATAACGAATGAACCTTAAATAAACCTTGAACCTCTCTTGAAAAAACTACAGGGGGACAATCTCAGCTAACAGACCAAATTCAATATCCGTTTATGAGGTCTTTTTCCCCTTAAAAGACTTCAAGGTTTCTTTAAGAAACTTTATGTAAGATCGGGCATATCGGATAGAATCGCTTATTAAAGGAAAAAAGAGGTGATGGTATGAAAAAGAATTATCGATATGAAAAGAAATACATGATTAATCCACAACAGAAAAGAGTGATTACCTCGAGACTTGAGAAGTTTTGCCAGGTAGATCCGAATGCAGGTGAGGACAACTCATACCGAGTGAGCAGTTTGTATTTTGATGATTATATGAACAGCGGTGTGGAGGATAAATTAATAGGGAATCTGAAGCGGAAGAAATTCAGAATCAGAGTTTACAACCATAGTGATGATTTTATCAAATTGGAAAGAAAGACAAAACACGAAAACTTGTGCCTGAAAGATTCTGTGCGGATTACAAGAGAACAATATGATGCCGTCATGAATGGTCATTTGGAAGTGATGAAGGCCATGGATCATGCGGTTTGGCGTGATTTTTATGCGTTGTATAGAAATCGCAGGTTGCGTCCCAGAGTTATTGTGGATTACACACGCCAATGCTTTATTTTTCCCCAGGGAAATGTCAGAGTAACGATGGATAGTAATCTTCACAGCTCAGTGGGTAAATGCGATTTGTTCTCGCAAGGGGTTTTAATTCCCGTTTTAGATAAGGAACAAATTGTTCTGGAGGTTAAATATACCGGGTTTCTGCCTTCTGTTATTAGAGATATGATTCAACATGGGAGCGGTCATATGGAAGCCATATCAAAATATACTTATTGTAGAAGTTCATTTTAAATAAAACAAACAAGGAGGAATTATCATGACTTTTAACGATTTTATTCAGGGAACGGATTTGGCAGGAAGTAGTATCAGCGCTTTAGGAATCGGTGCAACACTTTTCTTGGCTTTTGCACTTGGATTGTTCATCTTCTGGATTTACAAGAGAACGTATCAGGGAGTGATGTATTCCAAAACATTTAACATTTCATTGGTTGCTTTGTCGATGATTACGGCATCCATCATCATGGCGATTACCAGCAATATTATCCTTTCGTTGGGTATGGTTGGGGCATTATCTATTGTTCGATTCAGAACCGCAATTAAAGATCCAATGGATGTCATTTACATGTTTTGGGCTATATCCGTCGGAATCATCGTGGGGGCCGGATTGTATATCCTTGCCGTTGTCACATCACTCATTCTTGGAATTGTAATGTACACCTTTTCAAAGATAACGTTAAAAAACGAACCGTATTTACTCATTGTAAACTATTCGGATGGGGCTGTTGAAGACGCATTGTTTAAAGTGATCAATGAAAAAGTGGGAACTTACAAGATCAAATCAAAGACAAAGGCCGGGGATAATTTTGAATTAACCGTTGAAATACGTTCAAAGAGAGAAAATGCGATATTGGTCAATGAAATTGATTGCTTAGCGAATGTTCATAGCACATCACTTATCAGCTATGATGGGGAATACGCCGCAT
>ERZ795057.1353-NODE-1353-length-21353-cov-8.428021_pt1 | contig 21353 bp, 22 predicted proteins | sample MGYA00375141_ERZ795057 | MGnify/ENA primary metagenome ERZ795057 (study PRJEB30186, sample SAMN05720163) | activated sludge metagenome | isolation source: Anaerobic digester | place: Hong Kong | collected 2015-01-26 ... | reverse complement strand
ATCTAATTTTTACTTTTTACACTAAAATATACATTCAGGAATTATTACTGGATTATAAATTTCAGTTACTCCATCCTCTCTTCTAAAATCGGAGGGATGTGGTTCTTTATAAAATTATTAAGGGATTAATAGAGATTTTTTTAAAAAAAAGGGAAGATCAGCTTATGAAAAGAAAAAACAGATTGAACAGGATCGATATACTGAGTGAAATTTACAGCAAAGCGGGAAATACGGAATTTATAACAATGTATGATCTTGAAACCGAAACAGGACTGAGCGGATCAGAACTCAGGCCAATGCTTGAAGACCTGAAAGAGGAGCTTCTCATTGTTGAACATCCTGAAGGGTTCCAGATTTCGGATAACGGGATGCACTTCTGTAAAACACGCTGGGCTTAAAATATATATTATGAGGTAAATAAAATGCCGGTTGAATGGATCTCTCAGGAAAAATGCAAAAAAATGCTTCCTCAGCATGTTTACGGCAGGATTGCCACAACAGGGAGTGACGGAATCCCCTATATAACTCCTGTAAATTATGTTTATATAAATGATTCAGTCTATTTCCATACCGGATTCAAGGGAAGGAAACTGGACAACATCAGCAGCAACCCTGATGTATGTTTTGAAATCAGCTCTCCCGGAAATCTCTACATTTCTGAAAAGGCATGCGGATTCAGTATGAGGTTCTGGTGCATCCTTGTTGAAGGAAGGGCGGAAGCTGTTTCATCTAATGAGGAGAAAAAAGAAGTTCTGGATGCCCTTATGCGGAAATACGCGGGAAGGTATGAGTACACGGAGCCGACTGATGAAGATCTTTCAAAAGTAAATGTTATCAGAATAAACGTGAAGAGCATAAGCGGAAAGCTCTCCCTTGACCCGGAGTAAATACCCCCGGGAATACCGCTACCCCTTTCCACACATACCCCACGCCCCCAAGGGGGCAAAATAATACAGTTTTTTAGAATTTTCTGTAACACTCCCCCCTTTTTTTGTACTTCTTCTATATAATGAGGTTTTTATTATGAAAAAGAGACTGATTTCAGAAACTAAAGAAGATGATGAAGAGATGAATCCGCTCCTTGCGGGGATTCCCATGAAGAGTGAGAACAAAGAACCGTGGAGAAAAGCCCGTTACTCATGTTCAGGTGCCGGCAGAATTCCTGGTAATTTTGATACCTGGCACCTTGCTTCTCTGAGTAACGATTAAATATAAAGGGGTGGGGATTATTTCAGAGATGAATATAATCTCTCACCCCTTCTGAAAACTTCAATCCCCCTTCCGAAAAGAGATGTAAAAATATCACTATTAAGGGCTTCCTCTATTTCACCTTTATAAAAACATTCCCCCTCATCTATAATGAAAATTTTATTAAAAAGGAGGGTTATCTCCTCAACATGGTGGGTCACGTAAATCACGGAATGCTCCCGTTCCTTTGTAATATCATCAAGGGATTCAAGGAACTCCTCCCGCGCGACAATATCAAGGCCTGTTGCAGGCTCATCGAGAATAAGAAGGTCAGGATCATTTATCAGGGCACGCAGCATAAGGATCTTCTGCTTCTCCCCGTCAGAGAGATGGCTTATCACATCGTATTCTCTCCCCGCGAGACCTGTTTTTTTTATAAGTTCCGCGGCCTTATCGAGATCCGCTAAAGCGGGTTTTCTGTAGAGCCCTATTGACGCGTAAAGTCCGCTTACAACCGCGTCTATCACCCTTTCGTTACTGCTGAACATATCCCTTACAACAGAACTGATATACCCTATCCTTCTGCGGAGTTCACGGATATCCGAGCCGTACTGGCCGCAGCCGAACCTGCTGACATTCCCTTCGGAGGGGAATATGTAACCTGTAATTATCTCAAGCAGCTTGGTCTTCCCTGAACCGTTCCTGCCGAAAAGGACCCAGCACTCCCCGTCCTCAATATGCCAGTCAATGCTGTTTAGGATCCTCCTGCTGCTTCCATATATATCAAGTGATACCCCCTCCAGCTTTATCATAACGCGCTCCCGAATCTTTCATTATACTCCATGTCATCACGGCATGGAACAGCTATGCTTTAACCATTACCGCGAGGTATATTGTTACTTCAAGTAAAATCCCTCACCTTCATCTTTATTTACAGCAGAGAAAATATTATATTTACAGCCTTTTTATTAAATACAAATAAAATCCGACATTAAAAAAGAAGACTATTTACCTGCGGGATGGTAATAAACCTGAAAAAAAGATAGACATAAAAAAAGGCGGAATTATATTGTCGTTATTAAATAACAGATGTTATCTAATAATTTCCAGATATCAAGGCCAGGATAATAATGCCACCTAAAACCATATTTAACAGGGAAGATGTAATAAACGCGGCCTTTGAACTCGCAAAGAAGAGCGGATTCAGGGATTTCACCGCAAGGCGTATAGCGGAGGAACTGAGCTCCTCCACAGCTCCTGTCTATTCATGCTTCAACTCCATGGATGAACTTCGCGAGGAGGTGCTGATAAACGCCGAAAAGGTGGCCCTGGAATACATGATGAAGACTTATACAAGCAGTGTTTTTCTCAATATGGGTACAGGCTTTGTGCTCTTTGCGCAGGAGAACAGGGAACTTTTCAGGATACTGATTCTTGAAAGCCCTGAAACACGGGAGCTTCTTACTGATTTTATGAAGTCCCTTTACAGTGAACTCTACAGGGATGAACTGATCTCACAGCTCCCGGAAAAACAGAAGAAAGAGGTTCTCAGGCGTATGGCTGTATTCTCACACGGCCTGGCATCACTTATCTGCGTGGGGTTTCATCAGGATGTCTCAAAAAACGAGGCCATCAGTATAATGTACAACATGGGTAAGGACATCATAGATATTGCCTTCATGAAGGCGGGGATTAAAAAGGATATTACTGCTGAACCGGAAGGATCGGCGGATAAAGAATAAATAATTATGAGGGGAAAAATATGAAAACAAAAATTACAGAGATGTTCGGCATCGAATATCCTATTATATGCGGGGCGATGTACCTTGTAGGCGAGCCGAAACTTACTGCCGCAATATCAAATGCGGGCGGGATGGGTAACCTCACAGCAGGTAACTACAAGACCCGTGAAGAATTCAGAACCGCCATTCAGGAAACAAAGAAACTCACTGACAAGCCATTCATGGTGGGTATTACAATACTTCCATCCTTCCATATAACAATGGATGACCACAGGAAAAACCTTGAGATCTGCGCTGAGGAAAAAGTTGCCGGCATTGAAGTTTCAGGCACACCGGTGGATAAGCTTGGAAAAGAGTATGTTGATATGCTGAAAAAAGCGGGCGTCAAGATGTTCCACAAGGTGGGGTGCCTCAAGCATGCAGAGCACGCTGAAGAGGCCGGCTATGACGGAGTTTATGCGGCAGGTATAGAAGAAGGGGGACACCCTCTTAAGGATGACGTTACAACAATGATCCTCACTCCGAAACTTGCTGAAAAACTCTCTATCCCCGTGGTAACAACGGGCGGCATTGCGGACGGGAAGTCCATGGCTGCAGCCCTTGCCCTTGGAGCTGAAGGTGTAATGATGGCAACACGCTTCATGGCAACCCCGGAGTGTCAGGTTCACCAGAACATCAAGGATGAAATTATAAAACGCCAGGAATTCGACACAACCCTTATCTGCAAATCTGTCAATCTCCAGGGACGCGCAATAAAAAATAAATGCGCAGAGGATATACTTGAAGCGGAAAAAAAAGGCGCGAACATAATGGAGCTTGCTCCGCTCATCACAGGTGAGAGATGTAAAATAGCATGGGAAACAGGCGATGTTGACGTGGCTCCCATGATGATGGGGCAGTCTCTCGGGCGTATATACGAAGTAAAGAGCTGTAAAGAAGTCATTGAAGGCATGGCGAAAGAAGCTCAGGAACAGATTTCAAAAATCAGCAGATTCTTTTAATTCAGGTAAGCGGTTATGAACAATCCCATAATAGACCCTCGAGATCTCAGGTTCGTTCTTTTCGAGATACTGAATATAGATTCACTTACTCAGTTTGAAAAGTTCTCATCTTTTGATCACGATACATTTGAGGCCACTTTAGACCTCGTCGAAAATATTGCGGTTAATGAATGTTACCCCAATTTTACAGAGGCGGACAGGCTCGGCTGCTCCTGGGACCCGGCAACAGGTAACGTTACAATACCGGACGCGGTAAAAAAACCGCTGAAAGCCTATTATGACGCGCAGTTCATAGGGATCGTTGAATCCCCTGAAATCGGCGGCATGGGGATGCCGCAGACAATGGGGGCAGCCTGCGGCGAATTTATAAGCGCCGCACACCAGCCGCTACTCATGTGGGGGGCCCTTGCTCACGGTTCCATGATGCTCATATCAAATTTCGGCACAGAGGAGCTTAAAAAGACCTATGTGCCGAAAATGATGGCCGGTGAATGGGGCGGCACAATGTGCCTTACCGAGACCCAGGCAGGTTCAGATGTGGGAAGGCTTGCAGCTAAAGCGGTAAAACAACCTGACGGGACATACCGCATTACAGGACAGAAGATATTCATCTCCGCAGGGGAGAACGATTACTATTCAAACATGGCTCACCCGGTTCTCGCAAGGATCGAAGGTGATCCCGACGGAACTAAGGGTATATCGATATTCATTGTCCCGAAATTTATTCCCGATGAGAATGGAAATCCCGGTAAAAGGAATGACGTTAAATGCACCGGTATTGAACATAAAATGGGAATAAAGGGCTGCGTCACCTGCTCCATGAGTTTTGGCGATGAGGGAGAGTGTGTCGGATTCCTTCTCGGCAAGGAACGGGAGGGGATGAAGATCATGTTCCAGATGATGAATGATTTCCGCATGGGAACAGCAGTTCAGGCGCAGGGTGTTTCTTCCGCGGCATATCTTCACGCCGCATCTTATTCCAAAGGGAGGCTGCAGGGCTCGTCAATGAAAGACATGAATAACCCTTCAGCACCCATGGTCCCCATTATCGAGCACCCTGACGTTCAGCGAATGCTCCTCTGGATCAAATCATACGTTGACGCGCAGAGAATGCTCATATACAACATGTACAACAACATGGACCTGGGAACTGTTCTGGAAGGGGAAGAGGCAAAAGAGGCCCGTGCCATTGTTGATTTTCTTGTGCCTGTATGTAAAGCCGGGTGCAGCGACAGGAACGTGCTCATCACTTCTGAAGCTATGCAGATGTTCGGAGGCTACGGATTCTGCTGTGATTATCCCATAGAGCAGATGATGAGGAACTCCAAGATACTCTGCCTTTTTGAAGGTGCAAACGGAATACAGGGAATGGACCTTGTTATGCGTAAACTCCTGATGAATCCGGGCCAGTATAATTACAACGTATTCAAAAAACGGATCAATGAATCTGTTGAGCTTGCACGGAAAAACGGGGTGCCCGGTGATTACATTGAACCTGTAGTTAAAGGACTGGCGCGACTTGATGAATTCGTTGAGAAAATGAAAGGGATGGTTGCTTCAATGAAATTTCACCAGATACTTTCAGGCGCAACTCCCTTCAGAAAAGCCTTGTATATGCTTGCAATAGCATGGATGCATGTGTGGAGTCTGGCTGTTGCATGGCCGCAAATGAAGTCTCTTGTTAACGATAAGAAAGGAGCTGAACTAAAGGCGCTACTAGGTGACGACAGCGAAGCTGCATTTTACTACAGCAGAGTGCTGACATCACGTTTCTTTATAAAAGAGGAGTTCCCTCAGTTCTTCGGGATGATGGACGCCCTCTTCTCGGAGGAATGGCCTGCAATTGATGCCTTAGCAGAGGCGTTCCCCGGAACAATCGAGATGTAAAATACTTATGAAATATATTACCAGAATGATAAAGCCCGGCTCTGCCGGGCTTTATCATTAAAACAGAAGATAACAGGTTGACATCCGAAAGCAGTTTCCGTAACATCAGGTTCCCGGACATACGGAATATTTTTATGCACCTGTAACAGATAATGAAAAACCGGAAAAAAGCATACATATTCGCGATTACAGCAATAGGTTTCTGGTCCACTGTTGCCTCGGCCTTCAAACTGACACTGCGGCACATGACACCTGAATTTATGATCCTCTACTCATCGCTTTTTTCCCTGGCGGTTCTGGCCCTGATAATCATTATACAGGGTAAAAGCGCCATGCTTTTCTCTTCACGGAAAAAGGAACTTTTAATGTCCGCCCTTCTCGGGACCCTGAACCCCTTTCTCTACTACATTCTGCTTTTCAGGGCTTACTCACTCCTTCCGGCACAGGAGGCCATGACCCTGAATTATATCTGGCCGATAATGCTCATGCTTCTGTCTGTTCCATTGCTCGGGGAAAGGTTAAGCCCGGTATCCATATTTGCCGCGCTTATCAGTTTTTCCGGAGTTGCTGTAATCGCTACAGGGGGAGATATAACGGGACTTAATTTTTCAAACGCGGCGGGAGTCGCACTGGCACTTTCAAGTTCAGTTGTATGGGCCCTTTTCTGGCTGCTGGGGGTACGGGACAGGAGAGATGAAACTGTCACGCTCTTTACAAACTTCCTTTTCGGTACAGTTTATATCATTATATATATTATGATCTCAGGTGATATTGTATTACCGCCATTACCCGGCATCACCGGCTGCATATACATAGGCCTCTTTGAAATGGGTATAACCTTTGTTGCCTGGTCTCTTGCCCTCAGGTATGCTGAAAATACGGCATCAATAAGCAATCTTGTCTTTCTCTCCCCGTTCATGTCACTGCTGTTAATTTCAGTAGTAGTGGGGGAGAAGATCACTCTCTCAACAGTATCAGGCCTGGTTCTTATTATCGCGGGGATTATTATCCAGAACCGGTTCTCAAAAAACTAAAAACGTTCAGGGAAGAACAGGGCTCCATAATACCGGGAGCCCATTCTTTTAACAGACCGAACCGGTTTATCTGAGAGGAAGATTTTTTAAACCATTCTGTAAACCCTCTCCCGTAAACCTGCTGAAGAGCGTGGGATCAAGGGCATAGAAAAGCCCCAGACAGCCTATAAGTATTATCACAGCAAGCCATTTAGTATAAATCCCCGCAGTCCTTTTAATAAGGATGTACGAGAAGTATCCCATGATTACAGGCCCTGCGAGTTTCGCGTCAACAGCCGGAAGATTGGGAATATATTTTGCGGCATAAGTGGCAATGTTAAGATTAAATTTTCCGATTACAAGAACAGTCTCAACTGCAAGCACAGCAAGCATACCCCATGCTGCCCATATTGTGGAAACACCCTGCACCCTGTAAACTTCATATATTACAGCAGGGAGAAGAGCAAAAACAGCGATTAATGGTATACTGAAATATATCCCTGACGCCACTCCTGCGAGCATTATTATTGTGCAGATAAAACATATAAGTACTGCATGTTCTGTACTTCTTGCCATGAAAATCCTCCATAAAAAATAATATCTTTTAAATCAGAATCCGGTTAAACAAACTGTATATTTTCAGTAATTATCCCTTAACTTATTTCAGGTAAAAATTATTACTGATATATCTTATAAGGATTTCTATAATAAAATTCACGACAGGTCAAACTAAAAAATTCTCTCTTCTATATGCAGGGCCGGTCAGGTACCGTTACTTTACTTCCGGTCTTTTCATCTAAATCGGACTCTATTTAAGTTATTCGGAATAACCCCATAGCGGATCCTGCCCGAACCTTTTATGCCAGAATTCATCAGGGCTGTCTGAAGGTGATATTTTATCTGAAAGCTCCGCGCTTAAGGTAATCCTGTAATCATAACAGTAGGACATTACAGTTTTATACGCCCTTATTATCTTTTCAGTCATATCTTTGCACTCTTCAGGATTATCCCGACACCTGTCAGGGTGCCATTTAAACAGCAGTTCCCTGTACCTTGAGTTGATTTCGTTCAGGCTTGTCTCCTCCTTCAGCTCAAGAAGTTTAACAGCATCCATCAATGATTCAGACATTTTTTTACTCCCGGTTTACCTTTCTTTTTTAAGTCCCTTTATGACAACGAAACTCCCGCTGCCGTAACCTTTTTTAAATTTTATATAACCATCACATGGCACTGTAAAGACAGTCTGGTTGAATTCAAAACCGGAAAACCCCGTATCATCCAGGTAACTGATTATTTCTGGTACAGAGTAGAAAGTAGCCTCCCTGTAAAACCTGCTCTCATCCTTTCGCGCAATATATTGCCTCCCCAGTTCACTCTGTGAATCCACAAAGCCTATAATTATCTGTCCCTCTTTTTTCAGCACCCTCCATGCCTCACCAAGGGCTGACCTCACATCGTCAAAAAAACATATCGACGTAACCATGAGCAGGAAATCAAAAGTTTCCTTTTTAAAAGGAAGAGACTCCCCCACGGCGATACAGACATCCAGCCCGTTACCTGCCGCTTTTACAGCCATTTTAAATGAAGGGTCGATTCCTGTATTAATGCCCAGGGGCAGGGCAAACCTGCCTGTCCCTATTCCCACATCAAGTCCGAAGGCATTTTCAGGGATAAAATCCCTTACAGCTTCAAGCTCCATTTCGTAAACAGACCTGTTGTCATTAAACCAGCGGTCATAGTCATCACTGTAATTTTCAAAAGGAGTAATCCTTGCCATAACTCATCCCAGAACCGATATAATTCCTGCCACCTTATCGCTGGTGACTTTATAGCAGGTTTTCACCCCTGATTTATAGGGATGAAGCACCCCTGCCCTTTTTAAAACTCCCAGGTGCTGTGAGATCGTCGATTGCGGAAGATTCAACATATCAATCAGTTCAGTGACACAACATTCATCACCCATAAGTATATTGACTATTTTCAGTCTTACAGGATGGGCAATTGCCTTTAACAGCTCACTCTCTTTTTCATAATTAATTTTTCCCACATCATACCGCCATATTGTATTATCAATATATTGCAATAATACGATATATGGTCAAGAAATTTTTTATTGCATCAAAAACAGATTAAATTCAATTTATGTGACATCAGGAATTTAACATAAAGGACCAACTGTGAAGATAATATTTCTCGGCACAAACGGATGGTTTGAAACAGCCACCGGCAACACCCTGTCAGTTCTTGTAAAAACAGCTGACTGCGACATTGTTCTGGACGCGGGGAGCGGCTTCTTCAGGCTCGGCAGCTATATTGACGGGGCCAGGCCTGTTTATCTTCTTCTAAGTCACTTTCACATGGATCATATTTCAGGACTGCACGGCCTCTCAAGAATTAATTGCAGCAGGGGACTTACGATAATCGGGCAGGAGGGGACCTCCGGTGTCATAAAAACTATTGTTAACAGCCCGTTCACCGTGCCCCTTGAAAAGCTGCCTTATAAAACAGAGATAATTGAACTCCCCTCCGGCATTGACAAAATACCCTTCGGGCTGCGCTTTCTTCCAATGGAACATTCAGATCCCTGTCTGGGTTACCGCATAACTGCTGACGGTAAGAGTGTGGCTTTCTGCACAGATACAGGCTACTGCGAAAACGCTGTGGAGCTTGCGCGCGCAGCGGACCTCCTCATTACGGAATGCGCATTCAGACCGGGTGAATCAAGGCCCTCATGGCCCCACCTGAACCCTGAGACCGCTGCCGGGATAGCACTAGAGGCAGGAGCAAAAAAACTGGCACTCGCGCATTTTGACGCCTCAAGATATCTTTCGCTTGAAGAGAGGGCATGCGCCGGGGAAAAAGCCAGGGAGATTTTCCCTGAGACAGTATCAGCAGTTGACCTCCTGGAAATCGAGCTTTAACAATATCTGTAAAAGTTTTTATTTATCCGTTCTTGGAATGGCATGAAATTTAAATTCATATTTTATAAAAAATTCAACTGTCAAAGATCTCGCGGATCTTAATCAAAAGCTGAGTGGGTGAGAAAGGTTTTGAAATAAAGTTAAACTCATTTTCATTAAGTCCCTTATCAAGTATAATTTCCCCTGTATAACCGCTCATAAACAGAACTTTAACGTCGGGTTTTATACTGCTTATTTCCCGGTAAGCGTCAAAACCGTTCTTTTCAGGCATTACTACATCCATGACTACAAGATCCAGATTATTGCAATTCTCTCTAAACATGCTGACTGCCATCTCACCGTCTTCTGCCTCCATAACAGTATACCCCTCTCCTGTTAATATCTCTTTAATCAGGCTTCTGGGGCCTGCATTATCCTCTGCTATCAGGATTGTTTCGCTCCCCCCCGTTACTTCAAGCGGCTGAACATACTTCTCCTCTGTACCGGAATTTATTACAGGAATATAAATCAGAAATCTTGTGCCGTGCCCCTCTTCGCTATAGAGGCTGATAAAACCTTCGTGCTGCTTCACTATACCGTATACTATTGCCAGCCCCAGACCGGTCCCCTTCCCGATATCCTTTGTAGTAAAAAACGGATCAAATATTTTATCCCTGATTTCCGCACTCATCCCGGCTCCGGTATCGGAAACAGAGAGAAGGGCATAATGGCCCTTTGTCCCGAAACCATGCATGCTTATAAACGCATCATCGATCTCTGCAAGCCTGGTCTCTATAACAAGCTTCCCCCCTCCCGGCATGGCATCCCTCGCATTTGTCACAAGATTAAGAAGCACCTGGTCAATCTGCGTGACATCGGCCATTACCACCGGGTCAGCCTCAGTGAGAAAAGTTTCCATGGCAATATCCTCGGTAAGAAGCATGGAGAGAAGTTTCATCATCTTCTGCACAATTTCATTAATACGGAGGGGCTCAGGCTCCATGACCTGCTTTCTGCTGAAAGCCAGGAGACCTTTGGTGAGATTTGCAGCCCGATCTGCAGCGGACAGCATTTCATTAATATATTTTTCCGATTTTTCATCACCCCCCGTGATTCTTCTGGAAAGGAGATTCCCGTAACCGATAATTGCCGTAAGTACATTATTGAAATCATGGGCAATACCCCCCGCAAGCTGACCCACAGCCTCCATTTTCTGAACCTGCCGGAGCTGTACTTCGAGCCGTTTTTTCTCATCCTCCGTATTTTTACGTTCGGTTATATCCTCAAGGACTCCATCAAACCATTCAATGCTTCCATCGGAAGCGACATTTTTATTATCCCTGTCACTATGCAGGTTAGCCGTAACAGAGCACCATATCTCCTTCCCTGTATTTTTCTTCATCACCACCTCAAGATCCTTAACAAATCCATCCAGGCGCAGCTTATCCATAAGCCTGTCCCTTTCAGCGGCATCCATGAACAGATCCTCAAACGCGGTTTTCTGAAGATCCTCCATTTTATCATAACCGAATATATTCAGCATTGCCCGATTAGCCTGTATGAAACGTCCGCCCGAGAAGCGGTAAACCCCGATATTAAGATTCTCCACAAGAGACCTGAATTTCTCCTCGCTCTCCATCAGTTTAATTTCCGCATGTTTCCGTTCAGTTATATCCAGGCACACGCCTTCAATAAAATCGAAACCGCCTTCATAATCCCGTGCGACATGCGCGCTAAGGGAGACCCAGATCTTCTCCCCGTCCCTGCGGTAAAACTGTATCTCGAACCTGTTTATAAAACCGTTTTTTTTCATTTGAGAAACAAACAAATCTCTCTCTTCCGGAATAACATATAATTTTTCCTTAATATTAAAACCGGGAGAAAACAGTTCATCAGGCGACTCATAGCCGAGTATCTTCAGCATCGCGGGATTCGCATTCAGGTTCTGACCGGAAAAAGAACTCTGGAATATACCCTCCCCTGCATTTTCAAAAATACCCCTGTATTTCTCCTCACTCTTTTTCAATCCATCCATAGTGTCCCTGAGCCTGACAATCATCTCATTAAACGCATGCGCCAGTGTACCAATCTCATCCCCGGACTGTATAACCAGAGGGGGAACATCCAGATTACCGGAAGCGACCTCCCTCGCATGAAGTGCAAGCTTTTGCAGAGGACTGGCAAGCCGCCTGGACACAAGGATTATAATTGTTCCAATAAGTGCAATTATTGCAGCTGTAATGAAAAAAAGAGTTCTTAGCATTTGCCTTGCAGGGGAGAAGAGTTCAGCTTCCGAGATTACCGACGCCACCGACCATCCTGTTACCGGCACCGCATGATAGAAAGCAACCTCCCTCCGGTTATTATAAGTATAGTGATGCACGCCTGAACCGCCGGCAATCATCAGTTTCCCCAGCATATTTACAGACTCACCCTCAAGCTCGAAAACGTTTTTCTTTAAATTAAGAGACCGGTCGGGGTGGAATATGACCGTTCCGTCTGAAGAGAGAACAATACCGTAACCGGTGCTGCCGAACCTGAGGCTTTCCGCCACTTTCTCAACATAATCGAGTGAGATACCGATACCTATCAGCCCCTGCGCCCTCTCATTCTCATCCCTGATCGGGGCAACGGCAAAGATCGTAGGTATACCGGTTGTCCTCGAAATCAGCGGCACTGTTATCTGAGCCGGTCCTCCGGACATTATTGAGCGGAAATAGCCCCTGTTGCTTATATCACCGACAAAAAATGAAAACCTGTCACCATCCTGCTGGACAGTGTGATAAACCCCTTTCCGGTTAGCGGCATAAATGTCCTGAAAGATGTCGGGATATTTTTTATGAAGTACTTTGTACCTGTTTATATTCTGAATATCCAGTGTATGGAAATCCCGATTGATATTCTTTGCTGCAGGGGTGGCTGCTATTGTTTCAGGTTCAAGGATAAGGGTCCTCAGCCATATGTTTATATTCTCAGCGCTTTTACCCGTTGCTGAAAGCATGCTCCTTGTAAGCTCATCCTGTATGATATCTTTTGTATACCAGTATGCCCCTGCACTGAGCGCAAGGAGCCCTGCGGCAAGAGTAGGCATTATCCATAAAAGCAGCCTTAACCTGTATGAAATCCCTGCAGACATCCCCCTCCTGAATCCATATAAAGTACCGGACGTTTAGATCCCCTTTTTGTGATCTTATATTTTATCCGTATGTATAAAAATATATATTAATCCGTTATAAAAAACATTATTTAAAGAGGATTATTGAAATCTTAATCTTTAAAAAGGGGGGATGAGCTATGGTTTTACGGATTAAAAAAGACCGCACCTCAAACAGTAAACGGTCTCGTTAGTTAAAAGTTTCAGAAATTAATGCCGCGGTAAATAAAGATTGCGGCATATCGAACAAGTCATGTTCAGAGAGATTCACTCCTGCTCAGAACATGAACATGGGTCTTCTCATCTCTTTCAGCTATTTCGTTGAATGTTTTAATATACTTATCAGAAACAGTGTCAGGCTCTTCACTTCTTATTACCACCCTGAGCCTGTTGTAGCCTGAGGAGTCTCTCTCCCTGAGCCCGTCCCTCACCACAGATTTAAGATCAGCAGGGGAGACAGTCTCGCTGTCGGCAATATATATAAGCAGCCTGTTCCCGATAAGAATCCGTAATGGAAGCGTAATGCCTGACGGCAGCCTGAAACTTCTGTTCTTCTCTATACTTTTAAATACAGAATCTTCACACCCGCATCCAAGAACGTCAACTGCAAACCTCTTAACAATTTCATTGTCCATTTTTGCTCTCCCTTTCTTTTTTTTAGCCAGGAACCTGAAAATCTCTCTTACAGCTGAAACTATTTACGCCGGAACACATTAATGGGAAAAGCCTGATCTATAGATCAGGCTTTTCAACCAGTTTTTTCAAAATTTCATCAGAAGGATTATCGTATAAACCCTCATATAGTTTGCGTCTTGCCTCCCTGATTTTATCAAGCCTGTAGATATTCCTCAGGTCTGCTTCTTTAAAATCTATGTAATCTGCCAGTTTTCTCCTGTAGCTTTCTGTCTCTTTTTTCAAACGGATCCTGTCGAGCCTGACAAGATTCTCCCTTTCAAATCTGTCCTTTGCCTCCGGGGAGATTTCAATTACATCACTGCCGCCACGGGTTCCGGAAAATCCGCTTCTTTTAATGTCATGGCGGCCCATTTCAGTTCTGCCGCTGTTGTTGCCAATGCCGTATGAACCGGGAAATCGTATAGCATCCATCAATGTGCCTCCTTTTTCAAAATTTTATGTCTCATTAAAAAGGGTGCTTAATATCATCATATTCTCATCTTCTCTGAACCCCTTTATCCTCCTGTTCAGATAGACAGTTGTACACCCTCTACATTTCAATATTCGGAATTATTCTTAATAAGTTTAGTAAAAATTACCTGAATATCAATTTTTTTTATGTCTCTTTGCATACGAATATCCATATAAATTACTGCTGCAGCCCATAAAGTACCCGGTCAATCCACCCGGATCTGCCATTTTACTGATACTTATTACAGGTCTTCCGAGGTGCTCCCGGCAATGACAGAATCAAAAATTTTCTATTAAAACAATTAATCAGATTACCTTAGCAGAGACCTGTAGGCAATAAATGTTGACTAAAACCGCTATCAATAAGATAAAAGTTTACACTACTATTACAACAGAAGGATTAATCATGAAAGTAACAGACAACGTATACGCATATATCTGGAACGGCATTTTTGAAAATAACTGCAACAGCTTCTATTTCGGGGAGCCCTTCAACATCCTCTTTGACCCGGGGCTCAAAAACTACACTGACACCCTTCTTAAACAGATGGAGCAGGACGGGATCGATACCGGAAAAATCGCCTTTGTTTTAAATACCCACAGCCACCCGGACCATTTTGAGGGCACGGTAAATTTCACAAAACAGGGCATACCTGCCGGCATGCATAAAGAGGAGATCGCATTCCTCAATCAGACCGGTCCGCTGTTTTTCCAGATGATGGGGATGCATTATCCTGAAATTAATTTTGAAATGGAATTCGAGGAAGGCCCTCTCGACATAGGGGGACACCAGCTTGAAGTCTTCAAGACACCGGGACACTCACCTGCGTCAAGCTGCATTTACTGGAAGGAGAAGAAAGTACTTGTATGCGGCGACCTGGTCTTCAGCAACAGTTTCGGAAGGGTCGATTTTCCCGGCGGTAACGCGGCGCAGCTCAAGGAGAGCATCCTGCGGATGTCGGAACTCGACATAGAATACCTGCTGCCAGGCCACATGGATTTAATTGCAGGGAAAGAGAATGTTAAAAACAATTTTGAGACTATAAAACAGTACTTTGATTATATCTGATATGTTCCTGAAAAGCAGGGGGTTGCAACCCCCTGCTTTATCTATTACGGTACAAACCTTTTCACCAGTGGTATCCTTCTCCCCGTACCGAAGGCCTTTGATGTGACTTTAAGTCCCGGTGCAGCCTGAAACCTCTTGTACTCATTAATATTTATAAGGCGCAGTAAAAAATTCACTGTCTCCCTTTCATATCCCATGGAGACTATTTCGTCAGCCGACATCCTCTGTTCAACGTAGAGTTCAAGTATGCCGTCAAGTATGTCGTACGGAGGGAGAGAGTCCTGGTCCTTCTGATCAGGCCGGAGTTCCGCTGAAGGGGCCTTCTCTATTATCGCGCGGGGGATCATCTCCCTGCCCGCATCGCTGTTTATACGTTCGGACAGCTCGTACACAAGAGTTTTGGGGAGGTCTGAGATTACTGCCAGGCCGCCGCACATATCCCCGTATAACGTGCAGTATCCGGTAGCGCATTCCGACTTGTTTCCCGTAGTGAGAAGCAGCGCCCCGGTCTTGTTGCTTACAGCCATAAGGAGCACGCCGCGCACCCGCGCCTGGATATTCTCCTCGGTCACGTCCTCCTCCATCCCTTTAAACATTCCTCCCAGGTCGGATTTAAACTGCTCAAAAAGGTCCCCTATTGCTATTGTCTCAATCCTCATCCCCAGGTTCTCCGCAAGGATGTATGAATCATCAACGCTTCCCGATGATGAATATACCGAAGGCATTGTTATACCTGTTACATTTTCCGGGCCTATGGCCTCACATGCCAGCGTGGCTGTGAGTGCGGAGTCTATGCCGCCGCTCAGTCCAAGGACGGCCTTTTTAAATCCTGACTTATGCATATAATCCCTGAGGCCGAGAACAAGGGCCTTTCTTATGTCATCAATGTCATCAACCGGCCTGTTTACGCTGCTGCCCTTCCCCTCCTCAATGACAAGGAGATCCTCGCCGAAACCGGCGGCATGGGCGTATATACCCCCTGCAGGATTAATACAGAATGAATTGCCGTCAAAAATAAGGGAATCGTTCCCTCCGGCCTGGTTTACGTAAACAATTGAGACCCCGTATCTCTGCGCCAGCTCACTGAGCATCTCCATCCTCACCTGCCTCTTCCCCTTAACATAGGGCGAAGCCGATATATTTATGACAAGCTCAGCACCTTTATCAGTGAGATCTTTCATCGGGTCGGAATGGTATCTCCTCTGATCCATAAAACGGCTGTTATCATTACCAAGTGCCGACCATATATCCTCGCATATCGTTATGCCTGTTTTTATACCGTTAAGATCAAAAACATCCGATCCGGCAGCAGATGAAAAGTAACGGTACTCATCAAAGACGTCATATCCCGGCAGAAGGGTTTTGTTCTGTCTGAATATTATCTCACCTTTTTTTATTACTGCAGCGGAATTGAAAAGCATGGGGGGATTCTCCCTGTCGTAGTCCACGTACCCTGTAATGATCGCGGCCTCAATTCCCCGGGAAAAATTACGTATACCGGAAAGTGAGGCCAGGTTGTCCTCAACCAGTTTATTGTTCTCAAGAAGATCCATGGGAGGGTACCCTATGGTTGCCATTTCGGGAAAAATGATCAGGTCAGCCCCCTCCTCCTCACCCCTTGAGATAAAATCAATGATCTTTTTTCTGTTCCCTTCAATATCAGCTATTACAGGATTTACCTGAGCAATTGCAATTTTCATAATTATAATCCCCTGCAGAATACGACATTTATTTATAATAATCATTATGTCATATCTATAATAATTTAATACTGATTAACGACCCTATTCGAACATATAACTCCCGGATGATGCTGAGTCAAGACCTTTGCTCTGTCATAAAGTATATTTTTCAGCGATTAAGAGTGAATAACTGTTCCGGTTAAAAGTGTATATACTTTTAACGTGCCGCCATGTCAGCAGGGTTATATAGCTTTTACATTATAAATTTTGAGAACAGGGCGCTTATTTTAAATGTATGTAAACTATGGCCGTTTTACGGGTCAGTTTGTGAATAGAGGCTTTAAAAAAAAGTCCCTGCATTTATCATGGCAAAAAACGAAGCAGGTCTCATTATGCGTGAATATGATAACATTACCATTGAAGAGATACTCGAATCTGAGCTGATTACCACTCATTTTCAGCCTCTTCTTTCGTTTAAGAGAAAACAGATAATCGGATTTGAAGCATTGAGCCGCGGTATCAATCCCGTTGACAATTCACTTATTCCTCCGCAGCTTCTCATCGAGGAAGCAGAGCAGTACGGCCTGGCACTTGAACTTGACAGGCTTTTCAGAAGAAAGGCCCTGGAAAATTTCTCATCATATTACAGGAAAAACCGGAACAGCGTACTTTCAATTAACCTGGACAGCAATGCCATAAAAGAAGGAATCGGCTCAAAACACCTGATAAAAGAAGTGGAAAAACATAACATCAATCCCTCATCAATCATAATTGAAATTCTTGAATCCGAGGTCTCGGACATTGAAAGTCTGGGGCGCTTTGTAAGTGATTACAGAAAAATGGGATTTATGATTGCACTGGATGATTTCGGCGCCGGTTTTTCAAACTGGGACAGGATAGTCAGCCTTAAACCTGATCTCATCAAACTGGACAGATCAATAATAAACAAAATAGACGGCGATTTTTACAGGCAGGAGGTAGCGCGTTCAATAATCAAGCTGTCGCATAACACCGGTTCTATTGTTATCGCGGAGGGGATTGAAAACGAAAATGAAGCGCTCAAGGTCCTGGAACTGAATGCTGATATGTTACAGGGATATCTCATGGGGTGTCCCTCTCCTCTTCAGGAAATAGACACAGACATCATATCTGAAAGAATGAACCTGGTTTCCGCTGAGTTCATCCGGGGACGAAATTTACGCATAAAAAACGAGGAGAAAGAGATACAGCAACATACTGAACTGATAGACAGAATAGTTTTTAAACTCTCAAGTGGAGAGCGCTATCTTCCGGAAGAGACCCTGAAGGAGGTTTTAGCAAAATACAGACCCATAGAATGCGCTTACATCCTTGATGATTCAGGGATACAGACAAGTGAAACTGTTATTAATTCCATGATAAAAAAAGGGGGGAGAAGCCGCATATTTCAGCCCGATGATTCCGGAAGCGATCAGTCCAACAAAGATTATTTCTACTCTCTTTTTAACGGCCACACCAGGTATATATCAGAACCGTATATTTCAACCGCAACCGGAAACATGTGTATAACATTTTCAAAGCGCTATATAGATCCTGAAGGGAATAACCGGATACTTTGCGTTGACATAAAAAAATGACCCCTTTTTTCCGTATCTATAACTTGACAATTTTTACATACTGATAGATTGTGGATAATTTCTTAAAATTCACCAGTATTAAAGAGGCGCAAATGATCACCATACAAAAAATAAAAAATCTTACTGACTCTGAACTGGATAAACTCTTCAACAGGTTTGGCGAAGACTTCAGTTCAATTATGATCGATACTGTAATTCCCATAGTTAACGACGTAAAAAACGGCGGAGAAGATGCCGTTAAAAAATATACTGAAAAATTCGACGGTGTAAAACTGCACAGCGTATTTGCCACTGAAGAAGAAATAAATGAAGGTCACAAAAACGCACCAAAAGATGTTCTAGCCGCGTTCATGGAGGCGAGAAAAAATATCGAGGAGTTTCACAGAAGGCAGCTCCGCGAAAACTCAATATACACAAGGGAAGACGGGATAACACTGGGAGTAAACTACCAGGCGATTGAAAGCGCCGGGATCTATGTACCTGGAGGAAAAGCATCATACCCATCATCAGTACTTATGGGTGTAATCCCGGCGCAGATTGCCGGGGCAAAAAACATAACAATAATAACACCTCCCAACAAAGAGGGGAAAGTACCCGATATTATCTACGCAATATGCAAGGAACTTGGAGTTAAAAATATAATCAAATCGGGCGGGGCCCAGGGCATAGCCCTTGCGGCTTTCGGTTCTGACAAAATTCAGAAATGCGATATAATCGTGGGGCCGGGAAATATATTTGTAACCGCAGCCAAGACCTACCTTTTCAGCATGGGTGTAATACAGATCGACTCAATGGCAGGACCCAGTGAAATACTTATAATCTCAGATGAAAAATCAAGACCTGACTGGGTGGCATGGGACTTCCTCTCACAGGCCGAACACGAGGAACGGGCGCTTGCAGTCCTTGTAACCACATCTGAAAAACTCGCGCAGGAAGTAAAAGATATAGTTATTAAAGATATCGAGTCCGGAAAAGGGCGTCATGAAATCAAAAAAACTTCCGTTGCCAACGGCGGTACAATACTTGTGGCCGACTCGCTGGATGAAGCTATAAATTTCAGCAATAAGTACGGCCCTGAACACATGGAGTTTATGGTTGACAATCCCCTCGAATATATTGATAGAATAAAGAATGTGGGTTCGCTCTTTCTCGGGAGACACGCACCGGTTGCGGTAGGTGACTACTACTCAGGCACAAATCACGTTCTTCCCACCGGCGGAGCGGCGAGATTTTCATCGGGTACATCTGTTGAGACATTCCTGAGGCGTACCACATTCCAGCTTCTCAGTGAAGAGTCTCTTAAAAAAACGGCCGGACCTGTACGACTCATGTCGACATATGAAGGCTTTGACGATAAACACGGTGACTCGGTAGACATACGGTTCAGATAACAGGGACCATTTATATTTCAGGGAGTATAATAATGACAAAAAAAGCCTGGCTTATACTTGAAGACGGAACAGAGTTTGAAGGCACAATGTTCGGTTATGACGGTGAAACAATGGGAGAGGCTGTTTTCAATACATCGATGAGCGGCTATCAGGAGGTTCTTACGGATCCTTCATACTGCGGACAGATAGTTGCCATGACTTACCCAATGATAGGAAATTACGGCATAAACAGAGAGGACGTTGAATCAGACAGAATCCAGGTTGCCGGATTCGTCGTTAAAGAATACAGTAAAACCTACTCAAACTTCAGGGCAACCGGGTCTCTTGGAGATTACCTTAAAGAGGGAAAAATAGCCGCAATTGAAGGTATAGACACAAGGATGCTTACGCGTCACCTGCGTGACAAAGGGGCCATGCGGGCAGGGATATTCTACGATAAGAACGGGGCGGTTGATAAGCTGAAAAGCCACCCGTCGATGAGCGGGCTTGACCTGGCGTCAAAAGTGACCTGTGAAAAACAATATACATTTGGTGACAAAACAGAAGGGAACCCTGAAATCGGCGTTTACGACTTCGGGGTTAAGCTTAATATCCTCCGCCTCCTTAAATCAACCGGCTTTAACGTAACAGTATATCCCGCTAAGACCCCGCTTAAAGATGTTCTCGCGGGAGGGGCAAAAGGTATATTCCTTTCAAACGGACCCGGCGATCCCGATGCTGTCGAATACGCTAAAACTCTTGTTAAGGACATCGCGAAAGAGGAGATACCCTGTTTCGGCATATGCCTTGGACACCAGATACTCGGGCTCGGACTCGGAGGGAAAACATACAAGCTGAAGTTCGGCCATCGCGGAGGGAACCAGCCTGTGATGAACCTTGCGACCGGGAAAGTAGAGATTACCTCACAGAACCACGGATTCACCGTTGACATGGAATCCCTTAAAGATAACAGCGAAATTGAAGTTACACACGTAAACCTTAATGATCAAACAGTCGAAGGACTGCGGCATAAAAAGCTCCCGATATTCTCGGTACAGTATCACCCTGAAGCATGCCCGGGACCGAATGATTCACAATACCTTTTTTCACAGTTCAGGGAAATGATCTCTTAAAAAAAGATCACTCCCTGTCCCAGTTCTCAGCCTCATATGCCAGCCTGTTCAGGCTGGCTTTCAGTTTTTTACTCCTCTCCTCTTTTGCAGGAAATTCATCATGAATATATTTCTCCATGGCCTTCACTGCCCTTTCAAGAGTAGTATCGCCATCCATATCATTAAAATAGCTCATGATAAGCTCCCTGCCGGGATTTGACAGCTTATGTTCAATAAGATTTTCAACCGCGCCGAAAAAGGCCTCTTTGAATTCCTCTTTTCCCAAAACTTTAACCTCTGACTAAAGGGGATACCTGCTAAAAAGCAGCCTGTCCAGAATAATTTATGAAATAGAGGGGAATTTTAAATTCGGGCTCAATTCCGGCTCTGACCCCGATTGCCTGCCAACTAAAAGTAAAGTGCTATCCTTTTCAGATACATCTCCTCATATTCAAGAAATCTCGATACACATT
>ERZ795057.1352-NODE-1352-length-21359-cov-20.611904_pt1 | contig 21359 bp, 24 predicted proteins | sample MGYA00375141_ERZ795057 | MGnify/ENA primary metagenome ERZ795057 (study PRJEB30186, sample SAMN05720163) | activated sludge metagenome | isolation source: Anaerobic digester | place: Hong Kong | collected 2015-01-26 ... | reverse complement strand
ATCTCACCTTCAAATTTTCCGTTTATCTGAAGAGATTTTTTAAATGTCAGGTCACCGGAAAATTCAGTATTTTTATTAAACACTGTTGAAATCATCCCGATGTCATATACCGGGTTTTTATTGACCTGAATTATTTTTTTTGCCATTATACTTTACCTGTTAATTTTTTGCTGATTCAAATCTATTTTGATGTCATTACATATACTCCGTCCCAGTCATCAGGAGGAGGTGTTTCTTTAAAGGCTCTGGATCTCTCAAGATAGAGTTCAGAGGGCCCGTCTCCCGGAATAATCTTCAGAGCCATCTCAAAAGATGTAATCGCCTCATCCCACTTTCTCTGCTTATACGCTGTAAGGCCAAGATTATAATACTTAAGAAGCTCCTCTTTTTCCTTTGTAATCATAAAGCCTCCGGTAAACCATTTATCTTAAGTGCTCAGTAATTCCTTTCAACAACAAAACTTATAAGATCTTCAATAATCCCCTTATTAACAGAATTGTCAAATATTTCAATCCGTTTTTTTGCTCTTTCCGCGTATTCTTTAGCTTTATTCATAGAATAGCTGAAAGCCCCTGAACTGTGGATCATCTTTTTTATACTCTCCCAGTCCGCATCGTCAGGAGCCAGGGAGAATTTCTTAATATAATCACGTTCTTCAGCAGTCCCTTTATTAAGAATGTAAATAAACGGCAGGGTAATTTTACCGTCTTTAAAATCATTACCCACATCCTTACCGGTAACATCACTGCTTTCACTGAAATCAAATGTATCATCAACGATCTGGAAAGCGTAACCGAGGTCAAGCCCCATATTAAAAAGGAGAACACACTCCTCTTCGCTGCAGCCCCCTTCAACGGCTCCGATATATGCGCTTGTAGCCATAAGTCTTCCGGTTTTCCGGTCTATGATATTATAATAGCGCTCTTCAGATATCTTATCGATGTTGGAATACTCCATCTGGTAGAGTTCACCCTTTACCATTTCCTTTGTGGAATCTGATATCGCTTCGAGAATTTTTGCGTGATTATTTTTTACCGTGATATTTACTGCGGTTGAGTACATATAATCACCCGCAAGTACAGCAACCTTGTCACCGAACTTGCTGTGAACAGAAAGATCCCCCCTGCGGAGAAATGATTTATCAATAATGTCATCATGAACAAGGGAGGCCGCATGAATAATTTCTACAGCTGCCGCGAGATCAACAACCCTCTCCGAACTCTCCCCTTTAAGGCCGGCAGTAAGAATTACAAGAGATGCCCTGATATTCTTCCCCCCCTTCGCAAAGAGGTGCATTGCACTGTTATCAATGAGGGGGACACCTGTTTCAAGATGCTTCTTTATGCGCTGATTCACCCTTTCAAGATCATCTGAAAGGGGTGCAAGGATATTTCTTAATATGTCGCTCATTACTTTTTTCAGTCAAATGTTGAAAGACATTCACGCCTTGATTCAAAAATTTCAAAAACTTTGTCCAGCATAGTTGTTTCAAAAAGTTTGAGGAGATTATCGCTGCTTATAATAAGCTTGATATCACCCTGGTTATCCTTGATCTTCCTTTTAATGGCAACAAGGACTCCGAGAGCGGAACTGCATATATGTTTAACATCAATCATGTCTATGCATATATTATATTTCCCCTCCTCAAGGCAGTCATTAAGGAGAGATTCCAGTTCCTCGGATTCATTCTGATCCACTCTCCCTTCAAGAACTATCATGTCATAATTATCGTGTGATATTCGTTCCATTAATGGCTCCAGTTAAATTATAAAATGGAAACAGCGCACAAAAAAGGCGCTGACTTTATTTATAAAGACTATCTATTTTTCAGATATTTTCAAACTTTTTTAAATCAGAACGGGCCACAGTCAATGAAAAAACAGAACGGGCGCCGGAAACTAAAAGTATCCGTGAACACTCATTTACAGTTGCACCAGTGGTAAAAACATCATCAATAAGCAGAATTGACTTTCCCTGCAGATTATTATTCCCCAGGGTTTCATACCTGTCAATAACATTAATATATCTCGCGGAGTAACTGAACTCACGCTGGTGAGACGAGCCCTTTTTCTCCCTCATAAGCTTCAAGACAGGAATTCCTGATTTTTCTGAAAGCCTGCGGGCAAGGAGTTCTGACTGGTTATACTCCCTGGCAGCAAGTTTCTTTCTGTTCATCGGTACATATGTAATTATATCAATCCTGCTCCCGAATTCCTCAAGGGCATCAGTAAGGAAGGGGGTGAGAACCCTGTGTACATTCCTGATCCCGCCGAATTTCAGGGCATGAATAATTCCCTTTACTGCTCCCTCATATGCAAAGAGTGAAATGTGCTTCGAGGAGTAAAACATCCTCCCCGCGCAGAAACTGCAGCCCCCCTCTTCTGAGAGCGTGGAGCAAACAGGGCATCCCCTCTCAGCCTTTTTCAGAGATTGAAGACATCTGCCGCAAAGATGGTTGTTTTTAGACGAAACAGGTATCCCGCATGATACGCAGTAGCATGGGAAGGCAAAATCCAGGAGATACGAGAGTCCCCTTATCATTCCAGTCTGTACCTGGTCGGATCAGGCACTCCGGCTTCAGAAAAACCCCTTTTACGGAGTATACAGCTGTCGCAGCTGCCGCATGATGACCCGTCTTCAAAAGGATCATAACAGCTGTGCGTGAGAGAATAATCCAGGCCGAGGTCGACACCTCTTTTAATTATTTCATGCTTTTTAAGCGTCATCAGCGGTGTATAGATATTCACCCCTCGCCCCTCAACGCCGGCTTTTGTACCTGCATCAGCCATTTTTTTAAACGCATCAAAGAACTCAGGTCTGCAGTCAGGATATCCGCTGTAATCCACTGCATTTGCGCCGATAAATATCCCTTCAGCTCCCATGGACTCCGCATAAGCAAGTGCATAGGAAAGAAAAAGTATATTCCTTGCAGGGACATATGTTTCCGGTATCTCTTCAGCATCGACATCCCTGTTTTTCGGAACACTTATGCCGGAAGAGGGAGTGAGTGCTGACCGGAATATCTCCCCTGGAATTTCAACTTTAATATGCTGTTCAACTTTAAAGAAATCAGCAAGTTTTTCCGCAAAAGAGACCTCAACCCTGTGTCTCTGATCATATAGAAATGTCATGGCATATAGCTTATAACCTCTGCTTAGAGCAATCGCTGCCGTTGTAGCCGAATCAAGCCCCCCGCTTAATAGAATAATCCCTTTTTTTAACATTACATGCTCCTCCGGTTCAATAAATAATACGCACCTGCTGCTTAAAATTTAAAAAATTTTTTTACCCCCCTTTTTTCAAGCAAAATATAAAATCTGCGGGTAAACTTTACCTGTATTCATCAATCAGCACCTTTCAAAAGTATTTTGATTGACTCTTATGGCACAGTTTTAATAGATTATTTATCTGACTAATTTTCGGGAGTATATAAAATGATCGATACAAAACTGCTGGAGATTCTGGCATGTCCCGCATGCAGGGGCGATGTGGAATATGACGCAAGGAACCAGAAACTTATATGCGTAGAATGCGGCTTGAAATATCCTGTTAAAGACGGAATACCGGTGATGCTGGTTGATGAAGCCGAAAAACCTGAAAATAAATAACGAAATTCAAGAAGGTTAAAATGCGAAATTCTAATAATAAAATAGTACAATATACAGGATACTTCCTCCTTGCTTTTTTTGTAGGTATAATAGCTTTTTCATTCGGGATGCCTGATATGACAAGCTGCGGCACATCCGACCAGGGTACAATTGCTGTAGTGAACGGTAAAAAAATACATACCCTTGATTTTCTCAGATACAGGGACATGAAATTCAGTCAGTTCAGGAACCAGAAGATGGACAGCTTCATCCTCGATAACTTTATAGTTGAACTGCTGCTTCAGCAGAAGGCTGAAAATGAAGGATTTACGATAACAGACGACAGAATTTCAAGGATAATAAAAAATTCACCTGATTTTAAAAATCCATCAACAGGTAAATTCGATGCGGCCTATTTTCAGGCTGTACTCAGGAATAACAGGTTAAGTATAGATGAATATGAAAAGATCATGAGACGGGAGATTGCAATTTCCGACATGAGATTCATGATCAATACAGGAGCTGCTGTTCCGAAAGAGGAGATTGCCTCTAAAGCTGTGTCTGAAAGCTCCAGTATACAGATACAGTATGCCTTTCTCTCAAATGATGAAATTAAAAAAAGATACGCAAAAGATTTAACAGTCTCTGACGCTGATATTGACTCAGAAATTGCAGCAAGTAAGGTTAAAATAAGCGATCCGAAAACTGACAGGGAAAAGATTAAAAAAGACCTTGAAGATAAAAAACTGGAAAAGATAAAGAATGATCTCACAGAGAAAATAAATGCTATATCATCTGCCGGGGGCTCCTTCAGCACAGCTTCAGCAGTTCTTAACGGCAAAGTATCAAGGTCAGCAACTTTTAAAATCGGGGAACCTGTTAAAACAGAAGGAAAAGATTCCAAAGAGATTTCCGCTATCAGTAAATCCCCTGTTTTCACTGACAAATGCCTTGCACTGAATATAAATGCCGCATCCCCTGTAATCAGCTCCGGAGCGGGACTTTATATATTCACCCCTGTTTTGAAATCATACAAAACAGATGTTCCCGATGCTGAAAAAACTGAAAAATTAAAACAAACCCTCGCATCAGAGAACATAACTATGATTACGAGGAATCTCCTGAAAGAGATTAATGAAGAATCAAAAATAATAAAAAATTTAAAAACTGATTGATATATTATATCATTTAATATATTTTTATATCAGTGCTTTGACCATAATTATAAATTTACGGAATCACTATATAACGAACAAATAACTACAAAGAGGAGCCTCCATTTAATGAGTATAAATGCTGAATATATAAATCCTTTCCTTGAAGCTGCCAGCGTAGTATTCAAATCTATTCTTAATGTTGATTTAAGACGTGGAAAACTTGTTATAAAGGAGAATCCTATCCCTTCAATGGATGTCGCTATCATCATAGGCATTACAGGTGGGGTTACAGGTGAAATAGTTTACAGCATGAGCTTCCCTATGGTTGAAAAAATTGCCCAGGTGCTTGTCCCGGGGCTTTCAGAAGAACAGGTTAAGCAGGAATATAAGGATATTGTAGGTGAACTTGCAAACATGATAACAGGAAACGCGATGAATCTTTTCGCTTCCACAGGAAAAGTTATAGATATGACAACACCTACAGTTATTGAAGGGAAAAGCTTCAGTATAACAATGATAAAACAGACCACACTGGGTATAACTCTCTACAGCCCCATGGGCCAGCTTGAAATGAATATAGCCCTCAAATAAAACAGTTTGCAAAACCAGTAACCCTGTGTTACTAAATGATTCTAATTATTTATTAATACAGGGTTACTGACATATGAAACATATAACACTTCTGACTTCTTTTATCATCTTTTTTTCAATTATACCATTTTCAAATCTGAAAACGGAAGAAAAACAGCGTGACACTTTTATAATCTGGGCACATTCAGATATACAGCCTAAAAAAAATGAGCATCTTACGAACTTCCCTCTCGCTGTAGATGATATAGCAGCAAATTTTAACTACATAGATATAGCCATAACTGCAGGTGACATCGTTGAAAAAAAGAACTCTGCAGATCTTTATAGATCATACCTTGAAACAAGAAAAAAAGTTAAAACCGGGGGATGGTTTGAAATCGCCGGCAACCACGAAGCTAAAAATATAAAAACCTATAAAAGTATTATCAACCCGCACCTGTACTACTCTGTGAAAGCCGGAAATATTCTGATTTTATTTATGTCAAACAGTGAAAAAGGGCAGCAGACAGTAATACCTGATAAAATCTTCAACTGGTGGAAAAATAAAGTTATCAGCAATCAGGATAAGATAATAATTACAGTCACTCATGCCAGTCTTAAAAACAGCGGACTTCTACAGTCAAAAATGGGTCTTAAAAGGCAGTTTATAAAAGATTCAAAGCGTTTTGAAAAAGTTCTTAAGGAAAACAAAGTTGATCTCTGGCTATCAGGGCATTCACACTTTCCAGGCTATCTCCCATATACCGATATTAAAAATAATTCTCTCGGAGGAACTGTTTTTGTTGATATCGGAGCAATCCGTGAAGACTTTATGGCAGGTATAGAATCCAGACTTATTTATCTTCACCAGGGAACAGACAGGTTGATAATAAGGCACAGAGATCACGCGGATGGTAAATTCAGTGATTCACGTGAAAAGGAATACAGGTTATCGAAAAATTTTTACTATTCAGATAAAGACAAAATTTATATTGATGAGACAGTTGACTGATTTTCTATTTTTTCACAGAGCAGTCTCTCGCACATTTGTCACCTACAGCTTCGCATGCAGCTTTTTTTGCTTCATTCTTTGCAGCTTTTTTAATGCATAGTTCCATCTTTTTAATACAGGCTGATTTACACGCCTCAATCTCCGGATCCGGTTTCTGAGGACTTGAGCAACCGGCGATAAAGAACAGCACACCTGCCAGTAAAACTATTATAAATATCGACTTCATCTGCAGCCTCCATCATATTTAATATATTGATAAAAGTGCCAATAATCAATCTTAAATTAAATTCGTTTCAGCAGTCCAGTCATCCTCGTTTATTACATAATCCCCGAATACCGAGGGGGCCTTATCCTGTAAAATTTTAAGCATCTCAAGACAGACGCGCCGTATCTCCCACTGTGCAGCTTTATCAAGACGGAGATTAAAAACCGAGCGAAACTCCCTGAAGTTAGCTGAAAAAACAATCTGACTTTCAAGAGCATTAGGGAGAATAAAACGGGCATCCTCTTTTTTTATTCCCAGTTCCCTGAACTTTGCGTAAGTCTCCCTTGAATTTTCAATAAATTCCCTGTAAACAGCAAGGGCAGTCTCATTACCGGCTATATCAGGAGGTACAATATAATTAAATTCAGCTTCATCAACATATCTTTGTGATTGCTGAGAAAAGCTTGCAATCCTGTGCCTCACGAGCTGATGCGTAAAAGAACGTGAAGCTCCCAGTATTCTGAAGCTGGCAGATGCATGTTCAAGAATTGAATGATGCCCTCTCTTAATCGCGCTGCGTATAAAATTTCTTTCACTGTCGTCAGTTATTTTAGAGAGAGAGAGATAGCAGGTCCTGCCGGCCTCCTCTATCAGTTTTTCTGGGTTTGGTGTAATAGCGAGGAGTATTACCTCCGGTTTATGTATCTCCATATATCCTCCGGAATCTGCCTTTTAATTAATAAAACGGATTATAATATAATACGACATAAGAAAGTGTTTCATTTAAGAGTCAAGCCGTAAACACTTTTTCATATTTAATCATAAAAGGGTTAATATTTTTTAGCAGATTCTGCATGCTTTTCAAACAGAAAAGCCCATTTTTAATCATGGGCTTTTCTAAATTTTCTGCAGTTTAAATTATTCAGACAGAATGTTTTGTAATATTTTTCAAAATTTCTAAAAATCTCCCGGAACAGCTTACCGGGACTTTTTAAAAATATTACAGATCTCTTGTTGAGTAAATCTCATCCTTTATAGGAAGTTCTTTTCTGAGATTCTTGATATAGGGAAAAAGTTCCCCTGATTCTTCATAATACTCACATTCATCCATAATTCTTCTGGCAACTGTGAAATATTTATAAAGCTTCTCCTCTCCTGACCTTTTTGACCACTGTTTCTTAAGGCATTTAACCCTTAATACATACCTGTCGGGCTCAGATTCATATTGCCTGATTACAATACAATGCTGGCAATTGGAGCAGAATATTTTTTCTTTGGACATTAAAGTACTCCCCTGGAATTCAGATTAGTTATAGAAACGAGACGTGTTTCAGATGTTATCGGATTTTTACATAGATATAGAATCATATAGGAAATATAAGGAAGATCAGTCAACAAAAAAATTTTTTTAACAATAAAATAGGGGGAACCTTGCGGTTGCCCCCCTCTACTACTCTCTTAAACTATTATATATTATTAGCGTTTCAGTGTAAGCACTTCCTGAAGCATCTGGTCTGTTGTCTGTATTGTTCTTGAGTTTGCCTGGAAACCTCTCTGGGTAACAATCATGTCAGTAAACTGGTCAGAAAGGTCTACGTTTGACATCTCAAGTGTTCCGGCAACAATTTTTCCCCTTCCGGCCTCTGCTGCAGGGCCGATATTAGGAAGACCTGAGTTATTAGATACCTCAAAGAGATTCTCCCCTGAAGCAGTTAAACCCTGGTTATTAGTGAATACAGCAAGAGCCATCTGCCCTATTGCCTGTTTTGTACCATTGGAATAAACCCCGGTAATGAGCCCTGAGTTATCTATACTGAAGGACTCCATGTATCCCATTGAATATCCGTCCTGCTCAACAGCCTTTGTTGTTGAAACAGATGAAAACTGTGTAATACCTGAAAGGATACCTGCTTCACCGAGATTAAGCCTTATTGTCCTTACCGCAGGATCGCCCTCCACCCTGTAATTAGCATTCACAGCAAGAGTACCCTGGTTCATTTCATCCGGGCTTGATGCATCAGATACAGCCATCAGTTTACCGTCCGGAGAAAACCTCAGATTCAGTCTGCTCGAAGGATTGTTCTGGTTTGTCTGACCGCCGCCTGCAGGCACATCAAGTGTAATCGGGGTAGAGGCTCCCGTCACTGCTGCTGACGCTGTCCACTGGTTGAATCCTGTTTTCCAGAATGTCATAGTAAGCCTGTGTGTATCCCCCAGGTTATCATAGACATCAATATTAGTGGTAACTGCTGCTGAAGCCCTGATTCTCGCGTCAGCTTCAGGCGGAACTATCGCGCTCCTTGAATCAAGGTTGCATTTATATCTTACATTATTTGTTTCTTTAGCATCAATTTTGCTGTACACAGGAACAACAAGATCTTCAGTCTGACCGTTAGCTCTTACCACTTTCTGCCCGTTAGTATCAGTAACCGCTCTCCATCCCTGTACTTTAAGGCCGTTTGCCGGATTAACAAGGTTCCCGTCTCTATCAAGGCCGAATGTTCCGGACCTGGTGTAAAACCTTTTGTCTCCGTCAGCAACTACAAAGAAACCGTCTCCTGAAATAGCCACATCTGTCTGATTACCTGTGGTCTGGAGGCTCCCCTGCGTAAACAGCCTGTCTATTGAAGCCACAGTCATCCCGAGTCCAACCTGTTTAGGATTCACCCCTCCCCTGTTCTCCTCAGGTTTTGCCGCTCCGGCAATGGTCTGAGAAAGCATATCCTGGAATGTAACCCTTGTGGCTTTATAACCGTACGTATTTACGTTTGAAATATTGTGCCCGATTACATCCATCCGTGTTTGATGATTTTTCAGACCGGAAACCCCGGAAAAAAGTGAACGCATCATATCAGAAAACTCCTGGTTATTAGTTATATTATATTATCGTACTGAATACTCTCTTTCATAAGCACTGATTTTATTAATCTACTGAATTCTATTCACTGAACCGGCATTTTCCTGCAGGTTTATTCCCTCATATGCTGTTTTGCTTTTTTCAAAACCGGCATTAACCGGCATTGATTTACTGTTTTCTATACTCACGCTGACCGAGTGAACATTTTTCATAGGGACTTCCTCATTGCCTACTTTAAGCATAAGTTCCTCACCCTTGTAAAAAACAGAGGAAACGATTCCTGCCACCCTGGTCTTTTTAACTGTATCAAATGTATCAACCTCTTTACCAAGTATCCCGTAAGCCTCTGATGCCCTTGAACTGCCGAGAAGGTTCTTGATCTCTTTATTCATATTTGACATCTGTTCAAGAGATGAGAACTGAGCCATCTGCGCGATAAACTCCTTGTCCTCCATAGGCTTTGTAGGGTCCTGGTGCTTTAGTTCAGTGACAAGCAGTTTAAGAAATGACTCTTTACCGAGATTGTTTTTTTCACCTGCTTCCCCTGTTTTATTCTTCCTGTTGGACTCATTCGCCTGTATTGCTGAATTCATTTTGTCCTGTGCAGACATTTCAAAAAGTTTCATATTGCACCCCTAAATTACCATATTTATATGGCCGTTATGAGCGGCCGATGAATTATAATCATATTTAATTGCTGCTGTTTCAGATTCACTGTTAGAGGAATTTAATGTCCTGACATTTTCATCCTCCTTCTCTTTAGAAGCGAATCTTTCCCCACCCTGGTTCACGTTAACATTGAATTCTCCGACCTGGATTCCCGCTTCAGCAAGCTGTTCCTTCAACTCTCCAAGATTATTCATTAAAAGATTTTTAGCTTCATCACTGTCCACAAGGAATTTACCTGAAACAATACCGTTCTCCATGAGAAGATTTACATTAACACTACCCAGATCTTTCGGAAACAGCCTGACGCTGAATGTTGCATTATTACTGTCTTTAACAGAAACTTTGGCTTTATCAATAATCTCCTGAAGGCTCTGCCTGAATTCGGGTGATTTCATTAACTGCTCGTTTTTTTCCAGACCGGTCCTGTTTATTGAGTCAGTCCTGCCCGATGATAATGAACTCCCTTCACGATTCCCGTTTTTATCTTTTCCCGAATTCAGATCAAAACCTGAATCATTCCCGCTTTCTTTTTTCTTTATGGTAAGCTGATCACCGGTAATTTCATTTTTCTTCTCGATTTTTACGTCATCATGTTCAGCTTTTTTTATTTCCGCCCTTTCATGATTTCTATTCTTGCCCTTTTTTATATCATCTATAACTGCACCAATCGCTTCCTTGATCTCCTTCTCTGTAAAAACAGGTGAATCATCTTTACCCTTTTTACCGGCTGCCAGTTTAGACAGCTCACGTCCAAGCTTATCAAAAAAACCGGCCGATACAGGGGACTTTTCCACGCCTGTTCCCGGCTTCTCACCGGGCATTGAGATACTGAATTCATTACCTGCAGATACTTTCTTTTTTACGGAAGCGAGGAGTTCATCCGCAAGTCTTCTGAATTTTTTAAGGAATTCTTCCGCATTAATTCCGGATGTCCCCTTTGCAAGGTTATTAATCTTCTTTGCCAGCATATCCCCGGCAGCACTATTCATAAAATCATTTATTTCTTTTTCATCATCGTCATGAGTTTCGAGTTTTTTTTCTTTGTCAGCGGTACCTGTTTCATTTTTACTTACTGATTTTTCATCATTACTGTCAGCCCGTACTGCTGCTTCCCTTTTCTCTGCTGAAGAATCAATTGGAGCCTCTTCATTATTATTCCGGGAACTTTCAGTTTTTCTCTCAGTCTGTACAGTATTATCATTAAAACTCTTTTGATAATCTGTTACTGCAGCTGAATTATTTTCGCTGCTGTTCATTCCGTTCATTTCGCGGTTATAATTTAAAACCATGGAGTAGAAATCCTGGCTCCCTGATTTTATCCCTGAATAATCATTACCCTGTTTCAGCGATACTGACGTATTAAAAGAATCACTGTTATTCACCTTTAGATTGCCGAGCATTCTAACCTCTTCCGCAAAGGGATTTCTTAATAAATATTATCGTTAGAAAAGAGGGTTAACTGAATTGAATTTTCCGGAAATGAGGATATTAATAATGCTGTACTGAACTGAATAAACACTGTCTAAACTCTTAAGAAGAGCCAGTACGAATATTTCAGTTTTTTAAAGAGAGGAAATCAGTAGAGAGAACGGTTCATGCTGATATTATTCAGGATTCCGACACAGATCATTACCATAAAAAGATTTGATCCGCCGTATGAGAAAAAACAGAGAGGAAGACCTGTAACGGGCATTATACCTATTACCATACCGATATTGATTAGAATATGAAAGAAAAGTATAGCCGTAATTCCGGTTGCAAGCAGGGCTCCGAATTTATCCCTGGTGCCGAGAGCAATCTCCATACCCCTGTAAATAATAACACCAAGAAGGGCAATAGCAATTATTGCGCCTGCAAATCCCAGCTCCTCAGCTATTACAGGGAAAATAAAATCTGAAGTCTTTTCCGGTAAAAAACCGAGCTGAGTCTGCGTACCCTGCAGAAATCCCTTGCCGAAGAACCCACCTGAACCTATAGCTACTTTTGACTGAATAATGTTATAACCTGAACCATGCGGGTCGAGATCAGGGTTAAGAAACACAAGAATTCTCTTTTTCTGATACTCCTTAAACCATTTATGTATAACAACAGAGAGCATAAGGCCGAGAGAGATTACTGTTGCAGGTATATATATTTTCCTTAAGAAACCCTGATTAAAGAAAAAATGCATTATAAATGTTGACACAGCTATAAAAAGAAGCACGCCTGAGATGGTAAAAAGTACGTCAAGGTGAACAAACATCTGAACAATAATGCTGCTCCCTTTATACCCGGCCCATTCCCAATAGGTATACATCATAGGAAACACCAGGGCTATCACTGCAATAAGTATAATGGATACAAGGTGGGAAACATCCGCTCCCCCCATAAACAGCATTGTAAATAAAACCGGAATAAATATGGCGGCTGTCCCGAAATCCGGCTGTTTAAGAATAATAAGAACAGGGACAAGCACAAACATAGTCGGAATCAGAAGTTCCCTGAAATTTTTTATATCCCTCTCCCGGAGCTCCAGGTACTTGGCAAGTACAATAACCACGGCAAGCTTCATAAACTCCGACGGCTGTATTGAAAAAAAACCGAAAGAGAGCCATGCTGATGTCCCCCTGATGGGCCTGCCGAAAACAGTAGTAATAAGGACAATAAAAAGAATAAACCCGTAAATATACAGAGAATAATCGCCTAACTGCCTGTAATTAAAAATGGACATCATTGTCATGAAAATAACACCTATGATGAACCAGATAATCTGCTTTTTATAAAGCCCCTTATTTATCTGTTCTACCGGATCAAAACCGGCGCTGTATATCATCATTATACCGAAAGCCACCGCAACAAAAACGGCGCCTATAAGTATTATATCCATTTTCCCGAATATATCCCTGCCGAACATCCCTGCTACCCTGAATAGTTATTTAATCTGCTTCATATTAAGATTTCCCTGCTGTGAATACTCACTGAAATACCCCTGCTCTATAAGTTTGGCAAATACCCTTTCAGCTACCGGAGCTGCCGCAGACGCCCCCCACTGTCCGAACTCAATGAAAACACAGACAACAATAGTGTTCTCATTCGGCTGATCGCTATATGGGGCAAAACCGAGAAACCATGCGTGCTGAGAAAAGTTCTCCTTCCTGTTTGACCGTGTCTGAGCAGTTCCTGTTTTACCTGCAGCCGGCACCTTCAGCCTGCTGAGCAATCCGGAGGTTCCGCCCTGCACACTGTATCTCATGCCCTGTTTTATTGTATTAAGAGTAACCGGAGATAAAGGGACCTCTCTCAGTTTCTCTTTTTTATTTCCCTGAAGTATTGTCCTGTTATCAGGAGTATAAATTTCTTTTACCAGGTGCGGTTTATATACAATGCCGTTATTAACAATTCCGCACATCATATTAGTCAGGGCTATGGGGGTCACAGCAAGAAATCCCTGCCCTATAGACATATTTATTGTATCACCGTCAAACCACGGCTGTCCGAAAGTCTTAAGTTTCCATCTCTGAGACGGGATAAATCCCGATATCTCACCCGGAATATCAACCCTTGTCAGCTCATCAAGCCCCATATAACCGGCATACTTCATAATCATTGTGGGGCCTACGACCATACCGAGCTGGTAGAAATAGACGCTGCATGATTTACCCAGAGCCCAGTAGAGATCCAGTGTACCATGGGTTTTAAAGCAGTAAAAATCTGTATCAACATATCCTTTAAGAGTATATTTCCCCGGGCAATAGTATGTTTTATCAGGATATGTCTTCTCTGTTTCAAGTGCTGCGATGGAGGTTACTATCTTAAAAGTGGATGCAGGTGGATATCTTGACTGAATTGTTCTGTTTAAAAAAGGTTTTGAATGATTGCTGTTAAGCTCCCTGATTATTCCGGAGTTATCTTTTGATATAATTTCATTGGGATCAAATCCCGGTTTGCTGACCATTGCAATAATTTCACCGGTAGAGGCTTTTATAACCATAACAGCACCACTGCTCCCTTCCAGGGCATCATGTGCCGCTGCCTGAACCTCGTAATCAATCGTCAGAACTATATTATTACCGCCTGTCGGCATCTTGCCGATCTCTTCACCCTCTGTCCTGTTTTGAACGTCAACTATTCTGCGGATATAACCATCTTCTCCTCGAAGATGCATATCATACTGTTTCTCAATGCCGGTCTTACCGATTGTCTGATAATACTTATATCCTTTATCTTTCAGGTTATTATACTCTTCTTTATTAAGACTGCCGATATAACCGATAACATGGGCCGTAACATCACTATAGTTATAGACCCTGATTGGAGCATCCTCCCAGTGAATATTTGGAAAAATATTTTTGTGTGAAGCAATTTTCACTATAACATCAAAACTTACATCATCCTTGAGAAGATATCTTTCCCATGGATTCCCCTTTTTTATATCTGCAAGAGTATTCTGTGGATTTATCTCTATAAGAGGGGTGAGTCTACCCAGGACCTCCATCATCTCAGCTTCAGAGCTGAAATTCTTGGGGATCATAGTAAGGTTGAATGACGGCCTGTTGGAAACGAGAACTGTGCCGGATACGCCTCTCTTGAAATCCCTGTCGTATATCTCCCCCCTGGCAGCGGGGATAGGTATATTATTCTCCATATTCATCTGGGCTCTCAGTGAGTACTCTTTACCCTGAACAAGCTGAAGATTAATAAGCTGCAGAACAAGGACTGCAAAAATTGAGGATACACTTATAAAAAAAACGTACATCCTCTTCCTGAACGCTTCAAGCATTCTGGTCTTAAGGGATGTCTGGTTCATTTAGAGATACCCCTCTCTCTGAAGTTCACCCTGGTAGATTTTATCAAATATAAAAAAAAGCATTGGAGAGAGGATCGCGTTATAAAACGCCTCAGGGAGAATCACATGTATAACTGCAGATATCATACCCTGATGGAATATATAACATAGAAAAAGAGTGATGATACCCTTTACTATACTTGCTGCAAAAATAAGTATTAAAATTGATGCCACATTGCTTTTAAGAACAGATCTTCCGAACATCCCCACTATAAAACCAATGGCAAGTTTAGGAAGCGCCATAAGCCCCAGGGGGGAGTTTGATATTGAATCATGAAGGAGCCCGCTGGCAAAACCTGTAATTTCGCCATTAAAAGACCCGAAACTGTATCCCATATAAACAGTAATCACAAAAAGGAGATCCGGTTTAACACCGGCTATCCGTATAACATCGAAGGAAGTGTGTCCCTGGATCAGCATAGACACAAGAACAACGGCGGCAGTAATAAGATATGTATATATCATTGCATTTCCTCAAAAAGATCAAAAAGATCCTTATCCGGATTCTTTTTAATTATAAAAACTTCATCAATCAGGTTATAGTCTATTACCGGCTTTACTATAATCTTCTGGTAAGGGCTCGATTCCGGCAGTTCTGTTTTAACGACAGTACCTATCACAAGCCCCGGAGGGAATACACCTGCCTGTCCTGAAGTTATAATTACATCACCAAATTTAACCTGTGCCGCCCTTGTAATATAATCCACCTTACAGAGATTTGAATTATGGCTGTACCCCGTAAGAAGTCCCGGGAATTTGCTCTCCCCCAACTTCACGCCGATCTTTATATCCGGTGAAATGACAGGCTGTATCCTTGAAAGAGACCCGCGCACCTCAACGATTTTACCGATTATTGCCTTGGTGTCACCCTGGTATGCCACAACAGGCATATTTACGGTTAAACCATCCCTCTCCCCTCTATTTATAATGAGAGTCCTGAACCAGTTATCAGGATCTTTCGATATCACAAAACCTGGAATGGATTTATACCTGACCCTTTCTTTCATTTCGAGGAGATTGCGGAGCCTGAGATTTTCATTTCTAATCTCTGTCATCTCCTCATCAAGTGCTTCATAAGTTTCAAGCTTCTGCCTTGTGAGAGCCAGATCAGCTTTTACCCTGTCCAGTTCGGAAAAACCGGCCCAGAATCTGCTGGTCCCTCCCTGCACGGCATTATAACCTTTCTGAAAAGGGGAAAAAATTCCGCTGATTATACCTTCAAAGGTTAAAGTAAAACCGCTCCCCTGAACGGAGAGCGATATTATGCAAAAAAGGGTACACGATATAAATGTTACTATCGATTTGTGTCGTATCAGTAATTCCACGTTCTTATTTCAGATTTGCCCTATATAGATTTTTTATCTCTTCAAGAAATTTTCCCGCTCCAAGTACAACGCAAGTCAGAGGATTCTCTGCAAGTATTACAGGAACTCCGGTCTCTTTGCTTATATACTTATCAAGTCCTTTAAGGAGAGAGCCGCCGCCGGTCATCACTATACCACGTTCAACTATATCCGCAGCAAGTTCAGGAGGAGTTTTTTCAAGAGCATGTTTTACACCTTCAAGTATCTGCTCAACGGGCTCCTTGAGTGATTTTCTGATTTCAACTGAATCTATTTCAAGAGTTCTCGGGAGACCTGAAATGGCATCCCGCCCCTTCAGCTCCATGGTCTCAACTTTCTTTTCAGGAAAAACGTTACCGAGGCGGAACTTAACCTCTTCAGACATCCTTTCACCAATCACAAGATTGTATTGTGTTTTCATATATTTTATAATGGCATCATCGAATTCGTCACCAGCAATTCTCAGTGAATCTGCAATTACCATACCCCCCAGAGATATTACAGCAATCTCCGTAGTACCACCTCCGATATCGACAATCATGTGACCCGCAGGTTCATGAATAGGGATGTTGGCTCCTATTGCTGCTGCAAGAGCTTCTTCAATAAGAAAGATTTCACGGGCGCCGGCCTGCTCGGCAGATTCACGCACAGCCCTCTTCTCAACCTCTGTAATCCCTGAAGGAACACCTATAACAACACGGGGCCGGACAAGAGTCTTCCTTTTATGAACCTTGGTAATAAAATACCTTATCATCTTTTCAACAGTTTCAAAATCCGCAATTACACCGTCTTTCATCGGCCTTATTGCCACTATATCACCGGGAGTCCTTCCGAGCATCCTCTTCGCCTCATGTCCAACAGCAAGAACTTTACCGGTGCTTGTCTGAACCGCCACAACTGATGGCTCACTAAGAACAATCCCCTGCCCTTTAACATGCACAAGAGTATTCGCCGTTCCAAGGTCTATACCCATATCGTTTGAAAACATACTGTACAATGAGTCGAACATAGTTTATAATCTCCCTGATATTATTTCAAATTGTCAATCCTGAAGCCGAACAGTTTCAGTCGCGGCATTACAGAGGCATTAATCAATCATTAAAAAACATATGACATAATTCTTTATAAAAGAATTTTGTTAAAGCCCCGATTTTGTCAAGCGTTTAACATACAAAACAGAGTATGAGTCATTTTTGATTAAAAATTTATCACTCCCCGGCTCACTGAATCATACCAAGAAGTTTTTTTGCTTCTTCATTAGAGCTGTCAGCATTCAGAGCCTCGCTCCACACAGTTTTTGCCTTATCTTTTTCACCAATGGCCATATAATTTTTTCCGAGCCATATTCTTGAATTAATTTCATCCCCCAAAGCAAGGGATGAATTAAACTGCTCAATCGATTCTTTATATAAATGCTGTTCGTAGTATATCCTGCCGAGATTCGCATAGGCGATTTTCTGACTTACAGAATCCTCCGGAGTTTTCAGGATATCCTGGAACGCAATAATCGCCTCGGTATGCTTCATGGCATCACCAAGCGCCTTTGCCCAGAGCAGTCTCCCTTTAACATTTTTTTTCACATCACCCTTTGCCTGAAGAAACGTAAGCCCCTCTTCAGTTTTACCTGCACTGATGCAGACAATTGAAAAAAATCTGGCATTACCGGTAGAAATTCCATCATCATCCCTGACAAACTCTTTCAGCAGATTATAAATTTCCTCCCCTCCATAATAACCGGTAAAATAATAGGCGCCGGCCAGTATAAAAATATCATCAATACTGACCTCCTTACCGTCAAGGAGGGCTATTGCTTTACGGGAATTCTTTATTGATTCAGTGAGGTATTTTACTGATTCCGGGGATAATTTTATATTGGATTCGTTGAGATAAATATCGGTAAAATCGCTATCCATCCCCGATATTCCAAGTCCATAATAAATCCTGGATAGAAAAAAATAGGATTCAGGCTCCATTTCATTTTCATCCCGGTATGTTTCAAGGTCATTTTTAAGTTTTTTCAGCTTTTCAAAACGTTTCTGCGGTTCTGTTATCCCGGTTACAGAAGTGATCTCTGATACAATCCTGTTATGTGAGATTCTCCAGAACATAAGATGATTTTTATAATGATAAAGCGTATAGGAAACAACTCCCGCAATTATTAAATAAAGAATTACCTTAAGATAAGTTCTGTCTTTTTTTCTTGTTTTATATCTGTAGTACATTAAATCCCTTTTATATATTCCTGATAATAAACTTCAACCCTGTCAGGGAAATCCGGCGCGCCATCAATCATAAAAAGCTTAACTGAACTCCCCCCTTTAAGAGGGAGCGCCACAAAACCTGGTCCGCTCCACACATCATACAGCTTATGAAAATCAAACCTGTAAAATTTATCACCTATGTAAAAGCTTACACCGCCATCGTCAACCTGAACTTTTCCTCGTCCTATTCTTTTAATACTTTTTAATGCCGAAACTGAGGGTTCAATGCCGGTAACCCCTGAATCATAATCAATAAGATTCGATTTATCGTCAAATAGTACGGCATATACCCCGGAATCGTCCGAAGAAACCTGAGCTGATTCATTATCTGAAGCAAGGTCCTCTTCAAGTTCAGAAAATACTGAACCGGAACCCTCCTCAAGCGGTCCGCTGTCAGGTATGATTTCATCCCGGTCAGGGTCATCGATGCCCCATTCGTCCAGTCTATCCTCCTGTATGCCTCCCCTTGCGGAAGCATACTCTTTACCGGAATCATCCCTTTTATCAAAACTTATAAAAATATCTTCTTCATCAGGACGGACAGCCGGAGACTGAGGAGCAGCTTTTTTTACCCTTTCAGGGATAATTATATCAATATCTTCCGGATTCAGCCCCCCGCTTATATCAGATGCGGAACTGAATGACTCTGTAAAATCAGCTCTATCAGAAAGATGCGCTCTCCCGGATTCAGAGAACAGGGCCACCAGAACAATCAGCAATCCTGTCAACACCAGCAATACTGCAAGATATATCATTATATTACCCCTGGTTATGGCTGAGGATTCAAAACATCTGACCGGTTTAAACCGCAATAATTAACAGAAGAACACGAACCGGGTGTCAAGATAATTTCAGATTTTCCATAAACCCGCTTTCAGATATTGATTTCCCCTGTTTACAAAATCGGCTGATTCATTACCGAACATTAACAATTCCCAGTTTTCCGGGTGACAGGTCCTGTATTCCTTAAATGATACTGAATATGAATTGATCGAAGTGAGAACATAACCGCCGGGAATTATTTTTTCCAGTTTTTTGAGGGAGTCATAATAGTCCTTTCTGACAGAAAAATTCTTTTTTTTATTTCTTGCAAAGGTAGGAGGATCAAATACTCCAAAGCTGAATTTATCACCTTTCTTTGCGAATATCTTTATCCATTCCATGGAATCTCCGTAAAGGAAATCCCTGTCATCAACAGCAAGGCCGTTAAGCTCATAATTAATCCTTGCTCTCTTTAAGACACCTCTTGAGAGGTCAACATTCACAGCATGTGATACTCCGTTCTGCAGTGCATGGGCAGCAAAAATCCCGGTGTAGCTGAAAAGATTTATCATCGATTTAATACCGGTTCCGGAGTAAAACTCCTCAAGCCCGCTTCTGATCTCTCTCATATCAAGAAAAATCCCGGTATTCTGGCCGTTAACAAGATCGACCTTTGCCAGAGTACCGTTCTGTCTTACAACAACTCCCTGCTCATCATTATAATCCCCCTCAATTATACGGCTTTTCCACAGAGAATTCCTGTCGGCTGAACCGGTAATAACTCTGCGATCTTTGACCAGAACAGATTTTTGAGGTATAGTAAAAAAACTGCCGGCAGATATGACGCCCTTGACAATGCTGTCAAGCATGGATAAAACTCCATCGCTGAAATACTGTACAAGAATATGCCCGGCATAGTAATCTATGGTAAGCCCGTCCAGGCCGTCACCATCACCATTGAAAAGCCTGAAACAGTCTGTACGGGCATCACTGAAAAGAAGGGCTCTTTTCTCCAGGGCGGTTTTCAAAAGTGATTCAAATTTTTCCTGAGACATCCCCTATAGTTCTCCATATAATTCTATGATTCTTTTCTCAATTGATGCATAATCCTTCTTCTTAAGAAGTTTTTCAGCTACCGGGTAAGTGAGTCCGCACGCAAGAACTTTTTCACATTCAAGGTATTCCATATAATTTTTATCATCTATCCCCCCTGTGGGAATAAGATCGAATTCCATCATCCTAAAGGGTGCTGTGATAGAATTAAGATAATCCGTTCCTCCGAGAGCATGAGCCGGAAAAAGTTTAATTATACCGGAGTATTTCAGCGCCCTGTTGAGTTCACCCGGAGTTGAGACCCCGGGTATAAAGGGGATTTTTAATCCGGCTGCGTATGCTGCAACATCTTCATCAAGACAGGGCGCAACAGCAAAGACTGCCCCGGAATCTGAAGCTCTCCTGAGATCATCCCTGCTGAGGACACTTCCGGCTCCAGGAGTAATAGAAGGGAATTCTTTTTTTATAGCCTCAATACAGTCAAAAGAGCTCCCTGTACGAAGGGTCACCTCTATGACATCAACCCGATGTTTCGCAAGAAGCTCGGCCGTCTTCAGTGCAGATTCAGTATTTTCAAATACAGACACAGGGATAATTCTTATCTTTCTGAAAATTTCTCTAAGTTCCATTTTAATCCCGCTTTTCATGATAAATTATATATTTAAATAAACGATCTGTTTATCAATCCTAAAATATTATATGCGATTATTTCTTTAATTTAAGCCCGGTAATAAATCAAAAAAAATTTTAAAAACCCGGCACCGCTGAACGTTTAATAATCAACTGTACTTGACAATGAGCTTCAGTATATCATAGATTATATGGAGGAAGGTATGACGTCCATGTCAGTAAAACTAACAAAAGAAAACCTTGAGCAGATTGCTCTCTATATTGCGGAAAAATACCCTGTACTTAAAAACCGGCCGAAACAGAAACATTCCGCCCGTGATATAGAGATCGATATCAGGGAAAGAATAGTCCGGGTTGAAGAGGAGCTCAAAAATCAGAGGGAACAGATAAAACAGTTACTTATCAATATGGATAAGCGGTTTGAACAG
>ERZ795057.1346-NODE-1346-length-21396-cov-50.152617_pt1 | contig 21396 bp, 29 predicted proteins | sample MGYA00375141_ERZ795057 | MGnify/ENA primary metagenome ERZ795057 (study PRJEB30186, sample SAMN05720163) | activated sludge metagenome | isolation source: Anaerobic digester | place: Hong Kong | collected 2015-01-26 ... | reverse complement strand
CTCATCTTCTTAAGCCAAACGCCAAACTTCTTTGGCATTGTGCCTATCTTTTCTTTTGTGGTTACGTCGTCGCCGGAAGTAACATATGTCTGCTCTTCTTCAAAATACATTGCTCCGAGAGAATCCAGCACAACCATTGATAGTTCTCCGGTTCTTATTGCAAATTCCATTTTTTCCATTATGTCTTCGCCGGTAGTTCCCGTTGTAATTCGAAAGTTATCCTGATAGGGATCGAGACCATTTCTTATTGCCCAATCTTCTTCAAAGCTTCCTTCTACATCGACAAGCATTATGCTTTTGTTTGGCATCTGCTTCATAAATTCCCTCATGATGTAGAAAGAAGTGGTTGATTTTCCAGAAGAAAAAGCTCCATACATCTCGATTATACGTCCCAAAGGGATGCCGCCGGCAGTTAAATAATCCAGCGGCATTATCCCTGTAAGGACTTTTTTGATACCCCTACCGGCTTTCTTGTACTCGGCGTATTTGGAACTTAGATCGTCTAACGTCTTGTACTTTGCAGCCATGGGAGCCTCCTATTAAAATGGTATGTCGTCGCTTTCTGTAAAGCTTTCCACCACTTCGCTTGGGTCTACTCCGTCTTCTGCCTGCTGTTTGGACAGTATGATTTCTATATCATTGATCCTGACGTTTATGCCGAGACCTCCAAGCTGTGTTTCCTCTTCTTTGTCCCTGTACCAAAAATTTGCGGTACCGTTTGAGATGAATATAGGAGTCCTTTCTTTTATCAGCTCCCATCTGTAATCAGCCGGGTTTCCAATGATGTTTAGACTCGCAAAATCGCTTTTCCACTTGTTTTGAATGTTTTTCGGGCGCATCCAGGCTACCGATACACTCATGGTTCTGTACTCTCTTCCATTCTGAGAGACTCCATCTCTTGCTGGTTTTACTTTGTTGACATAGAACTTTCCTGATACGTTCATAATCTTCTCCTATTCTTTACCCATTTCGGGGATTTTCTGGTATGGTATGTGATACAATATAAGTATACCACGTACCGGTGGATAAATCTATACTAAATAACTGATTGGAGCGTAAATTGATTAGACTACCAGAGTATTATCCGTCAGACGTTAATTATAACTTGAAACACTTATACATGCTATGCATTCTTATGGAAAATCATAAGAACGGTAAATGCCAATACTCTGATGTCTACGAGACCGCCCTAAAAATCGACAGCAATACATATAGAGCAAACAAAGTCGCCGAAGAGTTTGCACAAGACAAACAATGCGTACGTGGTATTGCTAAAAACGGCGAAATCTATCTTGCTTCCATACGTAAGCCTTTCAATCACCACGTTAAAGAATACGATAACTGGCAGGTTGAAAATTTTATCACCTTTAGAGATCAATTGCTGCTCAGAACTATAACAAAAGTGAAGAGAATAAGTACCTCTACCATTGCCAAAAGATTTAACCTTACTCAGAGGCAGATATTCAATATCATAAAGAAACTGCGTGAATCAGGTCAATTAGAAATAGTAAATAATTTCATAGTTTTGAGCATCGACAGAAACGCCGAAATAGAAACAACACACGTCCCAGACTCTAGCAAGAGGGCTATAAAGGCATCTAACTCCTATTATCTTCCTGATAACCGGAATGATTCTGGACACCCGATCTCAATGCATGCCGAGTACGTAAAGGAAGTAAAAGATTCCTGTGGTAAACGCGGCAGATATTTCGAGGGAGATGCGTTATGGGTATTCTCGCACAAGAGCGGACCTGTGGATAATTTTGAAATGCTTGCAATGTCCAGAAGCGCTAAAGGGGCAAAAACTCTATACAAAATAATGAATCGGCTTGAAGGAAAGGGCTGATATTTTTTTGTTTGTTATACTGCGTTTCATATATTTCTTCTGGACACCCGGCCCGGCTGTGCCGACAGTGGATATGGTTAATCATAGTTATCCGTACTGTATTCAGCATCTATGTTTATAACCTTATCTTCAAGGCATATAACGATACCTGTTTCTTCGGCATTTGATATGTCTGTCAGCAGTTTCATAAACTTTTTATTTTTGCTGATATCCGGAGAATCTGTGTTTATGTTTATATGGAAGTGAAGGGATTGATCATAGTTGTAGTCATTGAAGATTTGCATCGTAAACGATTTTTCTAAATCGCTGTCATTCATGCGAAAATAGTTTGAAACGCTTAACTTTTTTTTCGCTTCTGTAATCCTTTAGGTCATCGTCGAATCGGCTAAGTGCTTTTATGAATTCTTTTTCAATATCGAATTCTTTTATCTCTTCCATGTATACATCAAACGCCGCGTCGGAATCGTAGTAATATCCAACTACTCTTATATAGAGTTGATCGTCTATGGAGCTTATTTTTTCAGTACGCCGGTCGTATCTATCGCCAGAAGTATCTAATGTGAATTCCATTATTTCTTTTATGCGCGGCGGTTCTTTTTCTTTGTTCATTTCACGCCTCCTCTTTTTATACACTTGGCGAAATTTCTATTATGTTTTCTTTGTATTTCATGATGAGCCCTTCTTTATTCGCTTTTTTTAGAGCGTCTATTAGAGTCATCATGTTTTCATTCTCGTATACTTCTGAAACCCTTGTATCGATTGCAAAATGTGCCTTCACGAAATTTCTGTCGGATCTCACTATATTAATTGCTATCCTGGCTATGTCTTCTTCATCTATTTCGCATATCAATCTATCTATTCTTCCTGTATCTGATTTGTCTGTACCTTTGTTTACAAAAAACTCTATAGCGTCCATAACAATTTCGTACATGTCTATGTCGTCAGCATATTCTCTTCTTGTTTCTACCACTGAATCCTGAATGGCAAAGTGCGCGCTGTGCTTTAAATACCATTTGTCCGATATCCTGTATATATCTATAGCTACTTTTTCTTCCCATAAGATGTGATAATCTATTTTTGCTATATCGACTATTCTGCTCATTTATATACAGCCCCGTTTTTATATTCTTCTTGTTGAAGGTATCTCTAAAACCATGTCTTTGTAGTTGAAAATGCAGTCGTTTTTCTCATTATCGTGCATAGCATTGTACATAACTTTGAGGCTCTCGAAGTTCTTGAAAATGTTTTTGTTGTATATTCCTATGATTATACAGTAATCTTTAGACTCGTCTATGTTTATTGATTTCTTTGTTAAGTGTATCTGATAAGCTGTTGCGCTCTGCGTGAAGTCTACTATTTTGTCTGCGTTTCTTTCAAACTTATAGTAATCCCAGCCTTCTTCCCTTATCATAAATTGAAAAAGTATCATGTAGATATAATCATAGTAATCTAAATTTTGAACTTCTTTTACCGTATGATTTATCGGATGGTTGTTACCAGAGTAGCTTGATGCATAGTTTATCAATGTACGATCCCCTATTTGATAGATGCTTTGGCTTATAGAATCCTTTGATATTATTAAGTGATGCTTTTGTACTGTGTATATTATATCTATGGTAACTTCTGGGATTATATGCCTGTAGTTGTCGTTTACTCTGATGTTTCTTCACCTTCTGCGAAAATATAAAGCGACCTATGCATCTTAGGAATTTCTAAGGTTTTGTTGTCAAAAATTATAGCGATACCGCTCGACGCGTTGTCCCTAACAGCATCAAACAGATCAGATATTTCCGTATTATTCTTTATGTGGTTATTGCTTGTGTTTATAGTTAGAAAGAAATTGAATTTAACTTTGGACAATTCTTTTTCTGTCGAATACATCGTAAAGAACTGAATTGATCTCGTGCTTTTATTGTTTATAGTAAAGTATGTTGTTTTTGCTTCTGTTCCCACCATAGAGAAATATTTTTCTATAGCCTCAAATATCTTTGTGGGTATTTCGTGCGATTCTAAGTCTTCTTGCCCGTATGATATGATGTTTTCTTTATTGCTAATTTTGTTTTCGAGCATAATGATATCTCCGCTAGGAGTATCGTAAACAACTTGCAGTATTGTTGCATAACCATCCCAGGTAATGATATTTAAAATTTCTTCGGTTTCCTTTATCTCAATCACCTCCTAGATAAGAGCCGCCATTATGGACGGCCCGTTTCAAGTTTCTTTTGCTTTTGTCCAACGGAATATCGCATTTAGTATAATTCCGACAAGCGCAGCCAACCCTATGCCCTGGAACGTAACCACTCCAAGCCCAAGAGAAGCTCCGCCTATACCAAGTACAAGCATCACAGATACTATGATGAGGTTTTTGCCTTCTATCTCTACTTTGTTCCTGACAAATGTGCCTATTCCTACCGCAGCTATCATACCGAATAACAGTATTTCTATACCACCCATTACTGAAATCGGTATAGACTGTATGAAAGCCCCCACTTTAGGAACGAATGACAGAACTATGGCGAATATCGCTGCAATTCTCATCACCACTGGGTTGAAAACTCCGGTAAGAGCTAGCACTCCAGTGTTTTCGCTGTAGGTTGTATTTGCAGGGCCTCCTAGCATTCCTGCTATGGCTGTAGCTATACCGTCTCCCGCTAAAGTTCTGTGTATACCAGGATCCTCGTAGAATTTCTGCTTAGTTATGGCAGATACCGCGAAGATGTCTCCGAAGTGTTCCAACGTTGGTGCTAGTGCAACGGGAACAATAACCATGAGAGAATATAGAGAGAATTTAGGAATTATAAATCCTGGTATTCCTAACCACGAGGCTTCGGATACAGCTGCAAAACTTACGTTTCCAGTAACCGCCGCAAGTACATAACCGGCGGCTATTCCTGTTATAACCGGAAGCATGCTGAAAAACCCTTTTGTATACAATCTTACAACAACAGCAACGGCCAAGGATACTATTGCTATCAACCAGTTTGAGCTAGCCATACTTATTGCAGTAGGTGCCAAGCTTAAGCCAATTACAGCTATGATTGATCCTGTAACTACTGGTGGGAAGTATTCCTTTATCTTTTCTACGCCTATGTAGTGTATCAGCAACGCTATCAAGGCTTGGACAATACCGGCTATTACTATGCCGCCCATTGCATATGCTATCATCTCTGAGTTTATAGCAACTCCTGCCTGCAGTGCAGCTGGTACAGATCCGTGTTGCGTTGCGTTTGCGTAGTATAGAATTACGGCGTTGATCGGGGCAATGTATGCAAAACTAGAACCAAGGAATACAGGCACTTTAAATTTAGTCATGATATGGAATATAATGGTGCCTACTCCCGCGGTAAATAAGGCTACATTAACCGGTACTCCTGTAAGATATGGTACTAGTACTGTTGCTCCGAACATTGTAAATGCGTGCTGCAGCCCCAACAGTAACAGTTTTGACTTACTCATCTCTTTGTTCAAGCGCATCTCCTCACTTTATTTTATTTAGTACTCCGCTGTTAAGCACAGCTTTAGACCATCCTTCTAGATTCATGTGGTATAACTCTTCTCTAGGCACAAATTTGATCGAGCCTATTTCATCCGTTTCCTCAAATTCAAAGTTCATTACTGGCAGAAGAAAGTGAAACCCTATATGTACTCTGTCTACAGGTGTTTCGGATAACTTTATTAGACCGCCGAAGAAATAGTTTGCCGGTTTTGTATCTATCGCTATTTCTTCTTTTACTTCTCGTATTATAGTATCTGTAATACAAGAATCGTAATAAAGGTTCATATGTGCATCCGAGTAGGATCCGTCGGTTACGTCTACGTGCCCTCCTATACCGAGAGAATACAGTCCGTGAAGTCTATCCTCCGATCCGGTTCTTGGATATACAAGAATTTCTTTCTTTTCATTGTATACAGTTATGTATACTACAAGCTGTCTCATAGAATCGTCTGGTTCTGCTTCTTTTCTGAGCTTTGGATATCTTGCACTTAGTATGGAATTTATCGTTACATCATCCCACTTCATGCTGGTATATCCTTCATCGAGCATATTTACCATTTTTGCGTCAACTACCTGAATAATTTCTTTTGGATTTTTCAAAGTCAATCTCCTTTCTCTATTATCACTTTTTCTCCATCTATTATTCTTTCTAATATTTTATGAAGTTTTCCCTCTTTGTCTAGTGGCGAAAATTCCGGATCGTAGTATACATATATACAATCTTGTATGTTTGGATTTTTTGATTCTACAAGACATCCGTTTTTTCTATGGGTTCTGGGCTGATCTATCAGAACAAATTTCTTGTCCTCTGTCGGAAATATTTTTTCCATGCATTCAAAGATTCTGTTTAATATATCGGTTTCCAATTCTTCCTTGTCTTGTATAACCGCTAAATCTATTTTGGCATGATAGAAGTTATATTCGTTTCCGAAAATCTTATAGTATGTGCTTCCCCTTACATAGTAAGCTTCTACCGACTGTTCATCATCAAATTTATCATATGATATCTCTAAGAATATGTTTGAAAGATCCATTATGTTATAGTCCCGTTTAGATCTACAACTATTTTTTTCCTACTGAAAAGCCTAAATACGAAGTTCCCTAGTTGCCGATAATCGTTGAAGAGATTTTTGTCGTACAGCTTTATATAAACATGATAATCACATTCGCCCGGTCTTTTGTCTATGATTACCACTTCGTCAGGGCTTGCGGTTTCCATTGTCTTAAATTCGTAGAACTTCTTGTTATTTCTGGAACATATGTATAGAGTGTGCATTAGATTTGTTTCTATGCTGTCCATAAACTCGTCGGCAGAATCAAACAGATATAGATATTGAAGCGAATCTAACAGTTCGTAGTTGTATTCTCCCTGTTTATACATCATGTATTTTCCGTCTTTGAAAAAATAAGTAAAAGTTATTTCCGGTTCCTGGTCTTCAAAAATCTGTATCCTAAACACCGGAGACAGTTTGGTTAGATTTTTCGTCATTGCGCTTTCACCCCATATCTTTCCATGATTTTATTATAGGCAATCAAAGGTATTTTCTGAAAGTTTTCTGCCGACGGGCTCATCAGCATTTTCATAGCTTCTTCATCGTCTTTGAAAAAACTTTTGTCTTTGATCAGCAGCGAGTATTCGGTTCTTGTGTTCATATTTATTGGGTAGCCTTCTGTGTTCAATTTTGGAACAACAACAAACTTACTATGCTTTTTTTGTTGTGCAATTCTTTTGTCCAATGTGTTCATAATTATTCTTTCTATGTCTCTTTTGGTGCCTAAATACGAATCGCCGTCCGCATTTATATAAATGTATTTGCCGCTAACCTCGAATGCGTACTCTTCGAACAATAAATAATATGATTGACTGTCGATTTTATATTCAATCATCAAGTAGGCAGCTCCTTGCTCTATAACTGAATGTTCTAATGGTATTCTATATGTCGGCAGAATTGATGATGATTCGAATATCGCAGGCAAAACCTGTACTCCTATTGATCTTGCATAACTTTCGACAAATTCCTTCATATCGCTGAATGGGCATATGATATTTCTTGTTTTGTTTATGTCTCTTATTAGTTCCAGAATTTCTTTGTTGTCTTCGAACAGTGTTTCTTCTATATGGTAATTTATGCCACATGCTTTGGAAACTTTATAGTACATATCGTCGGATAGTTTGATTGTTGACGTTTTAACTATTCCATTCCTGTCTTTAACCATCTGGTTTATTATTGATTGAAGTATATATACCTTTAATCCTTCAATCGTTGTTTTATATATTGCGTTTTTATCTGACTGTATATAGGCTGAATCTCCTATTATGAACCCATATTCGTTGTTGCTGTAAAAATCGTTTACTTCTTTACATATGAATACCGGTTTTAGATTTTCCATCACATCACATTGCTTTCTTTGCTAATAAGTTATTGGAACCTCTAAGCTTATTTCCTTTTGTTCAAAGAGGTCTTTTATAAACTGCTGTATTGCGGGTTCTTCAGATAGTATTTCTAGTAGCCACATCATATTGCTGCATTCTAACTGAACCCCTATTCCGTATGGCGATAATGAAACAAAATTATCTGCATGCAGATACTTATCATAAATATCTTCCGTTATTTGTACGGCTTTTGAATCGTCTTCTTCCATAGATATTTTTGCGTCTTCTATAGGCCTTATTATTGTATAGAATATAGTTTTGGTCATGTCTTTTCTTCCGTACAAAAGCTTGGCTTCCAGGAATGATTCTGGTCCCATGGATCTTTCATCCGTTTCACTCATAACCATGAGTTGAATATCTCTGTTATTATCAGATAATTCGAAGAAGGAGTATTTTATTTCACCGTTGTCATCAGATATGAAAATATCCAGAATCGGTACCCTCATAGTATGCTTGCCTGCACTTCTTGATCAGTAAGTTCTTCTTTTTCTTCTTCATCTGGTATATCGTCAGTTAAAATCTCTGTGATGTCGAATATATTTACCAGAGGTATTTTCTTTATTATCGACTGAGATTCGAGCACAAACATGTTGTTTGTCGAATATGTATGTTCTACATCTCTGTAACTGTATACCAGCATTGTTCCTTTGATTCTTATTTTTACTATCATCAAATCTCCTCCTTGAACGAATACTCCATGATAATTTCTTTGCCTTTGTTTATGTCTTCTACAAGAGCATAAAAACACGGATATTCTGAAAGTATTTTTTCCTTGTTATTCATGGTCACTTTTAACAATTTGTTTTCGTTTACGATGAAGGTTTTATCGCTTATAATATAGTACTTGTTTATAGTTATTATGTCTGTGCATTCAACCGTTGATCCGAGTTTTATGAATTCTCCTCCAAGATATAAAATAGTCCTTAATGCTTTTTCAATCAATTCGTTTTCACTTTCATAATGCTCATCCCTCGTTCTTTCGTGTTCAAAAACACTCCAGTTGATGGTCAATAATTTTTCTGATAAGAAGAATTTGTTTTCTTCAAAACCGTTTTTGTTTCTTACAAATATCTCTAAATCTGGCACTTTCTCGTTAGCCATACCATTCTTCTCCAATAAAATCTTTTATAGGGAATGTTATTCCGTGACCGTTTATTAGTGCATCGATTATTGTGCAGAGACCAGAATCATATTTTATCAGTCTTCCGTAATCTATGGATATCACTTTTGTTGTTACTTGCTTGTTTGAAAGCATTCCCCATTCTGCGCAAAGCTTATATGTGTTATAAGATGCGTCATTGTAACTTATTGGAACCAGTTTATCTCTTGTTATTGCAACGATGCCATTTCCAATATGCTCTGAAAATCCTACTAACGCTGTGCTCCAAATTCTTTTTCTCATATCTTCTATTGTTGTATACAGTAAAGTATCCAAGGAGTTTGAATCCATTTTAGGTATTTTCGTGATTATGTTTATCATCTTATATTCTGCGGATATATACATTTCATAAGTGTATATACCCATACAGACTTCTAGAACGAGATCGTGTTCTACGTCCTTTTCGTTCACTATAATCATCTCATTATTAGAAGCATCTCGTTTATAGTGCCATCCATTACCACTATTGAATCGTTGTAATATTTAACGGCATACTTATCTGCTTCTATCCTCTTAACAAAGGAACGCAGCATTTCTATATTTACGAAGAAATTTCCACCCTGGACATTGGATTTGCAAACATCTATCTTTGTTGAAGAACCGTTGTTTGTCTTTGCTTTTATTGTTACATCTTCATCTACTTCTATACTGAACGTTCCTCCCGTTATTCTGGCTATCTTTAGTGCGGCATCCAGAGAACCCTGTAAATTGTCTTTCTCGAGCTCTACTGTTTTTCCCTTTATGGCAGCTTCCTTTGATTTTCCTATGAGCACGGTATGCAGTTTCTCCAGCTCTTCATCTTTTGTTCCTGGCATACTGAAACCAAAGTTTTCGCTGAATATGGAAAGTATTCCGTTATCATCGGATACCTGAAGTTCTATTTCTTTTGCATTACCCAACACTTTGACAATGTGCCTTGTTGTATTGTATGGTATAAAATAGAACAAACTTCCTGTTGTTTCTGATTTGCAGCAGGCAAAGCTATTCATGTTACCAAATACCCCGTTTATACCAAAGTAATCTTTTAACAGACTGAACATTATCAGGTTTTCGTCTGTTCCTGTTCTATCAGCGCACATACTTCCTATATCCATTATTCTCTGCAGGTTTTTGGAGCCTATCTTTCCAACTATATTTGAGGATGGCATTAATCCGTATATTTGATCTTCCACTTCTGCGCTAACCGAGCTTTCTATGCTACCGGAGCTGAATATCACTTTATCTTCTTTTATTTCTATGCCTGTACTCATATCCTGGGAATTCTGCGTAGCTGCTATGAATTCATTAAGGCTCATATGTACCGTTGGAAATTCTGTTTCTGTCTGAAATTTAAGCCACATATATCCATAACCGTCGTATCCGTATATCCAAAGAAATCCATCATGAGCGCTCATTGTAATTCTTTTGAATGCCGAATCGGTGGTTCTGCCCGTAAATACTTCTACATTGTTGGCTATCTTTTTTAGCATATCTGTCTTGAATTTATACAAAGCATTGCCTCCCTTCCAAATGGTCAAGAAAAACATTATTTTTGTTTATGACTAGATAGTCCTTAGCCCTGGTAGACGCAACATACGCTATACGAATTTCTTCGTTGTAATCATTTATAGAATATCTGTAAGCATCTGCTGTTGTAAGAACAACGGCTACTGGGAATTCCAATCCCTTAGAAGCATGTATTGTTAGTGCCGTCAATCCAAATAGTTTTGAGTCAAATAAAATTTCCCTGGCTTCTTCAATTTTCTTGTTTGCAAGTGTATCTATTACCTGAAAATAAGTTTCTGGAGTATTTTGAAACATACTGTATCCCGGAACAAAGTATCCGGATTTCATCGAAACTATTTCTTTGTCAATTGCCGATATCTGATCTAGAATGGATTTTCTTTTTATTCCTAGAGTGTTTACTATACCGTTATTCATAATATTGCTTATTACATTTGGGGTAACCTTTTCGCACATTTTGTTTGCCGTCTTTTCTCCTATGCCGCGTATCATGAGAAGCAGATTCTTCAAACTTTCTAAGTCTTGCCTGCAGTTGAAGTTAACCAGATTCATTATATACGGTATATGAGGCCTTATTTTATCCGCTGTTTTCAGAAATACGTCGTAATCGATCAATGATGATACTTCGTAGGTATCTAAGTTTGTGCGGCAAAGTACGGCTATATCCTGGGGCTTAAAATATCCCTTTTGCAAGATATGATTTACGTGTTTCTTGGTTTCATGGCTATCTTGAAGTACGCTTACGTCTGTATGCAGATTATTTCTAGCTATAGATGTACTTCTGCCGCTTCTTGCTATTATCGATTCTGCAATTTTGGATACTTCGTTTCCAAATCTATACGTTTGGCTGAGTATTATTTTTGGTATAGAAAATTGCGATGAAATACTTTCTATATCTGATAATGCTCCTATAAAACCATATATAGACTGATCTGGATCTCCCACAATCACAGCCTTTCTGAAATTGTCTGATATCAGTCTTATTATTTCCATTTGTGCCTTGTCTAGATCCTGTGCTTCATCTATTATTATCTCGTCGTAGAACTTGTTTATGTATTCTCTGTAAGACTGATTTTTTAACTCTCCTGTCATTATGCTTAGCATATCAGAGAAGTCTATAAGATTGTTCTTTTTCAGAAAACTTTCATATTTGTACTTCACCGATTTCACTATCTTCAGGAAAGATTTTTCAAATTCATCTTCTTCTATTATTCCCAGTCTTAGAAAGTTTACTGCTTTGGTTATCTTATCAGATATTTGAGTAGAATGAGACTTTGAAAATCTGTCCAGAGTGTTTTCGGATACAACATTTGCTTTCAATCCTTTTCTGCGAAGCATCATATAAGACCATGAGTGTATTGTTCTTGATTCTATGTTGTATCCAGATCGTTCCTTTATTTCGTTTGCTGCCGCGACGGTAAAACTTAGTGCCAAGATTCTTTTCGGGTTCATCTTTCTTGTTTCTATGTTGTACTTTATCCTTTCAATAATTGTCGCCGTTTTCCCTGAACCGGGGGTTGCAACTACAACAACTGGTGCATCAACCATAACAGCATTAAGCTGTTCTTTGTTCAGGTCAATCATTTTAATATGCCTCTGGTACAGATATTACCGTATACTTTTCTCCATATACATGGAATGCTCTGAATACATCGTGATAGTATTCAACTATCGGGATATTATTGCCATCAAGAGAATTTATTAAATCGTCGTTGGCGGCTTTTTCTATGAACTTTACTACCATGACTTTATCATCTGATAGTAAGTCGTCCGTAGTATAAACACCTTTATGATCCCACGACATGTGGTTCATAGGCAATTTAGCGTTATAGTCTATTGTGCCATTCTTTCTGCAATAAATGCCTTTAAGCATCATATATATATTTATTTGGGATGATATGGCTGGTGTTTTGAGAAGATAATCACTTGGAAACATGTTCAAGTAATGTGCGTTATTTACTATAGCATTAAGTATATTTAATGCATATGATTGGCCTATCTTCTCATTTATTCTAGTTATCACATCTATGATTTCTTCTTCATGGAGAGCTACCGTTGAGATCTTTTCTGCTAAAGACAAAAGAGATTTCTTTGTAGGATTGTATACCTCCTGTGAGTATATAAGCAATTTCTCGTCCTCTATCGGAGTACCGCCCAAAGTAAAATTAATGTTTATCAAATTGCCCGACGAAAACGCCGGAAACATCATAAAGTCGGGTTTCTTTATAATATCGAAAAAATCTTTTTTCTTTTTGAACCCTCTAATTATGTTAGCTGTTTCTATTAATGACATTTTTAACCTCCTTTTGCACTACAACCCCTTCAGTAAAACCGTTATAATAGTGACTTTCTTTTGGGTATTCATCTAACACCGCATATTCATCTGATACCCAGCTTAAGTTCCCATAATAAATTTCTTCTAATATCTGTACCGGCTTATAACCAGGTTTGGAATTGATACTTATAGATCCAACTTCAACTTTTACAGAATCTGTTTCTGGACGATATTCAATATCGATATCCCGATATTCCTTTATTGGCATTATGTTCGTATGAAGAATAGTATTATGCATTACCATGTATGTTGTTTCCTCGTTCATGTATAAAAGAGAAATTGAAGTGCCCCTTTTGTATAGTTCACAACTCATAGCTAGCTTCATATCGTCGATCTTTGATATTTTTTCCAGAGATTCGTATAGCGATTCCGAAGAAGTTTGGTAAGAATTAAATGTTGAAGTAATTACTCTTTCGTTAAACATTCCGTAATAGCTGTTTGTTTCGTTAGGATATATGATAACCGATATTTCACTATTGTATGCAACTGCTGATATCTTTGTTGTTGTTAGTGGTTGACGTAGTACAGCCGGTTCTTTGAAGTGCGTAATATTCAAAGGCATTCGTTCCAGAACAAAGTCTCTTATTTTTTGAGTTTCACTCATTCTATACTTTCCTCCCTGTTATGATTACTGTTGATTCCAAGACGCTGAAAAAATCCAATTGGTATACAAGCATTTCTATCCTTTCTATACTGATATATATGTCCAAACTATACATAAGGTTCTTTATGTATTTTTCTTTTACATCGAGTGTTCTATAAAAGTCACCACTGTTTTTCTTGTCGATCATTTTGTTCATAGTTTCATTTGCTTCTTCGTCGTTTAAGTCCGAGATACAGTATGTAAGCATGTCTTCTCCGTCAAGCTCAAACCACATGTATTTTGATTCACCGTTGCTTAAATTTCTTACGGTTGTTGCTACTGTATCCAGTAACATTCCACATGCTGGCATGTTATATAGTCATCACCTCCTATTATATGGTATTCACTATAATAAAGTATTGTAATTATTTAATTCAAGAGACCGCCGATCTTTGATAGCATACCGGTAGAAAGAGCAGATACAATAAAGGAAAGAAAAAAATAGACGATTATAATGTAAGCCGTCTTATTTCTTCGTTTGTCATTGCAGTGCGAAACAGCACTACGTCGTCTAAATAGTCTTGTCTTGTCCATGTTCTTTTATCTTCTCTGACCACTTTCAGCATTCTTTTCATCATGAATGTTATGTTGTGCTCTGCTATATATGCTTTTTCTTCTTCAGTTTCCGCATCAAAAAATCGTATATACATGTTGTCAAATAGATGTGGTTCGGGCTTCATGTTTTTTGCGTCCATATCTCCTACGAGAGTAAGCTCTTCGCCTTCCTGACCAAACATATGGACAACTATGAAGCATATGATCGATTTTGTGCCTTGCATGCCTGTGCCTGATACTTCTGGAGGTATTTTGGAGTATTTTTGAAACGACCTGCTGTTCATAATTACATTTATTACGAAATCGTTGGATCCGTCTCCATACATATAGCTAAGCGCAACAAGATTAAGCCCTCTGTTTCTTTTGTATAGTTCTACCATGTGGTCCACCATGTGTTCACTATCGGACCATTTTTCTTTGTAGTCCTTAAACACACTACCACCTCCTGGTAGATTTTATCACATTAGACTTCCGAGAGGACCTGTCTTACGTTTTCATCATATGTAAGTATAGCTGCGTTTATTTCCATTAGAGCTAATTTCATTATCGGGTTTTCTATTTCTATACTGTTTAAGTAAATCGTATATACAAACAGAAGCCTTATGTAGCTCGTAAATACATTGGAAAACACGGCCGGAGTTTCAAAGTCTGCAAGATTGGTATGCCTTTCCGTGAAATTCTTTATTGCTTTAATGGTTGAGATGATGTTGTCTCTTGTTTCTTCTGGTATATCGTTTGATTCATGGACTATCTGATTTACGGCTGCAAATCCCTTTATAACTTCTATATACGACGGGATCATAGCATTCGCAAATTTATCAAGGAAATCCTTGTCTTTTGAGCTCGGCTCTTCTAACAACAGGTTTTCTAGTTCTTCTACAAGCATCTTATGGTCTAAACTAGTTATCATAGTACCTCCTTAAATAAAGCGGGTCCGGCCACCATTTATTGTGACCGATCCCCGCCCAAATCAGCTATTTGATATAGCGCGGCCACGCGCCAATCCAGACAGCTTGCGGCAGCTTCTGGATACTTTTATATGTAATCCGCAATCCTCCCGGGAGGACTAATGGGTCCGCGTGGAATCTAACCACGATTCTCGCAGATATGGCAAAACGGCACTCTACACGCTTTAAAAGTATTGCTTCATTGTTATTAAGTCTTACCGATAAAAGCATAAATCGGGGACCACCTAGGCTTTTTAATAAAAAGTAGAGTTGCGTACAAAGCACGCCTGCTGCGTGATACCGTTTTATCTGGAGTTTGACAAAGTATCGGACCCATTGATAGAGGGGGCGGGATTCGAACCCGCGTCTTCCGGAAATCTACCTGCTGAGATACCCCTCTATGTATTAACTATTGTTATATTGTAGCGAATATAACCGTGTTTTGTTATTTGATTATCTTTGCTTCGTACTCTGTTTTTTTCATACTGATTCTAAAGTGGCTTCCAATACTCTTACTGAACATTTCAAAAAGTATAGCCAACAGGCAGCGGAGAGCAATTGATTTGTCGTGTTCTTCATCAAAACCAGATACACATTTAATTGATTCTCTCGCGATCTTCATATCATCATGTATTAGTATACTCTTACCGTCAAAACTGATATGTATTGATGGTTCTTTATCTAAAGTCTCCACCAAACTGTCTATGGCTATTTTTTCGAAAGTTGGCCTGTCATCTATATCAATAACGTAATCAATCATCTAGCAACTCCATATACTCAATGATTAGTTTTTGCTTGTGTGTGTCTAGTATGATGTTTTTCATGTTCCGCACCTCTTCTTTAAAATTGTGCTCTAGCTTATTGGATAGTGTTACTGCCAACGGTTATGAGATTTCCTTCGCTTGTTGATATAGATATAGTCGTATTTACAGTGTCATAATTATAATTATACGTGCATGTATCTACTGCGCTTCCGTCTTCTGCATAGTAAGATTCAGTGTTGTTATACACCAAATCTTCTGCCCATAAACTTACTATAAACGCTGAATCGTCGAACTCGATGCAAACTCCGTATTCTTTATCCATGTTTACCATGAATAAATTGCCGGTTATTATTTTCTCTATTTCTTCGAAAGCGGAGTCCAATAATTTCTTTATCAACTTTTTTGTCGACATTTCTTTTAAGCAAATTACTCTTCCGCCGGATACATAACTATGATTTTCAAACAAATTCTCGCTTGTAGATGCAAGGTATTCTTGACCTTTTTTCAATATTTGCAGAGCTTTTCCGGAGATGAGTTTATGGTAGAAGTCAACAGTTATTTTTACAACCGCGTCCTTAAACGCAGGATCAAATTTATTACTTCTTAAGAACTCCGCATATGTAGTATTTCCAAATGTATATGGCACAATTATCTCCTCAACACATATTTAGAAAAATATTTTGCTGTTATAGGCATCTTCTCTTCAAATATGTTCATTACCTTTTCTGCATAGTCTCGAATTTCTTTTTGTGCATGAGGATCGAGGCGCAATTTGAGAAAGTTCATTAGGCTTCGTGCATTTACGGTCCAGTAGAATTCTGTTTCTATTCCTATTGGCAGTATGGCACGTGCCTGTTCTTTCTTAATTCCCATACTCAGAAGCGTTTCATAAGTGCTCATTGTGGTTTTGAAGATAACATCAATTAATTCTTCTGCTTCTGGATTATTTAATTCTAGTTTAGTAAAACTTCCAGGTTTCGTATATCTAAGGCTTTTCTCTGTATAGCTTCCCATTCTGTGCCTCATCCATTGTCTAGCAACAAATATAGGGCACCTTATCCTGAATGTAAATACCGAGTGCTCAAATACCGATGTATGACCATTTGTTATGAGGGTTTTTATCAAACCTTCTTTATTGGTCGAATCCTCTCTTCCATAACATATGCGTGCGTATTTTACTATCTCGTTATCGCCGTTGAAGAAATTTTCGAGGGCAACATCTTGTTCAGATTTTCCATTCTCATCATATTCTTTTTCGTCCAATCGTCATTCGCCTCCATATACTTCTCTATTCTTCTGTACTCTTCTTGTTCAAGAGGTCCGAGAGATATGTATTTCATATCTACCTCTGGAAAGTACATTTCTTTTATCTCGTCTGGATATCTTCCGAGTATTTCGCAGGCTGTTGATACGACGTCATAGTTCTGAACCTTTTTCCCCTTCATGATAATTGGAAGAAGAACAAATAAAGTCAAATTTTTACACTTTCCTTTCTTATCAGCTTGTTTAATACTAACTTGAAGTCCGTCGATAAATCTGATTTGGTGTTCAATATAGAATTTAATATCTTGTTTTTCTCACTTCGTTTCATGAATATGTGGACTTCTTTCTTTGCTCTGGTTATGGCAGTGTAAAGCATCTGCCTGTTCCACATATACAACGATGACATCTCTATCGGGAATATCGCATATTTTGCTTCAGACCCTTGGCTCTTGTGGATGCTTCTTGCGTATGACAATTCGAGATTGTCCACCTCGAAAGGTTCATATTCCTCTAATTGTTTTAATTCTGTATAGTACACCTGAATACCGGTTTGAGTATAATTTACCACTCCAGTATCACCGTTGAATACATTTCTTTCGTAGTCGTTTTTTGTGTTCATCACTATGTCGTATACTCTTACATTTATTCCATCTGCAGTTTTGAAGGCAACATGATCATTTTCTTTGTTAAAAGTCTGGGCCAGCATCTTATTCAATTTTGATACCGGTGCATATCCCTTATGCTTTGTTGGTGCCATTATCATATATTCAGTTATAAATCCAACATCCCGCATATCTTCACGTTTAGACCTTTCTTTTAACAAAAGGGATTTTATTGATTCAACCATATCTTCCGATTCTTCTACCACGTGTATAAAAAACGATTTACTCTTTGGCATGTTGAGTGCCTTCAGATTGCCGCGCAAAACTCCTTCTGCGGCTCTTATTATGTCTATGGCTTCAACGTCTTGCCTGAACGTATCTGTAAGATGAAATACATCTACAGATTCAGAATGTACCAAATCTATGAAAGGTCTACCTATCTCTACAGGCGGCAGTTGATTTGGATCTCCCACAAATATAACAGAAGAACCATCTGGTATTGCAGCTAATAGCATACTCATAACTGAGTAACTCAACATGCTCGATTCGTCTACGATATATATACCCTGTTTAGATTGATGTTCTCTATTGATATCGCATTTATTGGAGTTGTATCCAAGGAACCTATGTACCGTGCTGGACCTCAATGCTAGCCGTTCTAGTCTTTTTGCTGCAGCTCCTGTTGGGCTCAATATGAAACACGGTATATCATAATAGCCCGCTATATAGTTCATGAGGGAAATGATGAAAGACTTTCCTGTACCGGCTCCCCCCGTTACGCATGATACTCCTCTGTTGAGTGCGTATATTGCGTTCAACTGGTTTGGAGAAAGTTTAATTCCTCTATTTCTCTGCCAACTATCTGCAAGTTCATCTATCCCTTCTGGGTCTATTGACTTGCTTTCGAGAAGTCTGTTTATATCGTTGAGTATATCCAGTTCCATCTTGTGTACAAAGTAAAGCTTGATAACCCCTGTGATATTCTCTATTATCATATTTTCTTCTTTCATTCTATCTATTGTTGCAGTTACCAGTTCTTTGTCTACCTTTGCTTTTTTGTACACGTAGTTTTCTACGTTCTTTTTCTTTAAAGTTGTTTTTCCCATAGCTGCTTCAGATTTCATTCTGCCATATACAAATGCCGCTATTCTGTAATGGTCTTCTTTTGGTATTATCTCGCTTATGCTGGCAACTGAGTCAAGACGTTCGGCCGTCAAACCATCGAGATAGAAGACGGATTTGTAAGGGTTTAAAACTATGTCCCTTATTTCAAATTCGTCTTTTCCTGAAACCAGGGAAAGTATATCCCGATAAGGAAGAATATGGCCGAACATCTCGACTACTGGCTCTATAGTTAGGACCTTTTCTACAACCTCAGAGATTTCCTGTAGTTTCTTGTTTCCAATGCCTTCTACTTCAGCGAGTCTGTGTGTTTCTTCCGTTAATATGTAATAAAGCTTATCGCCAAAATGCTCATATATCTGCTTGGCTTTTTTAGCGCCAATTCCGTTGACGCTTTTGAGTATACCCATTGCAGATTGAGGAGTATTTGAAGCGATTACTTTATATTCTGAAAACGGAGTTGTATCGTAAATTGTGTTTTCTATTCCGGATTGTTTTAATTCTACCTCTATACCGTCTCTAACAAAAGGAAATTTGCCTACGTACTTTTTACCGTCGTTCAATATTATGGTGCAATAGTGGGTTTTCTTGTCGTATGAAACGACGTCTGTTATGACACCGGTTATGTTGCCCACTTATCTACCTCCTGGGAATCGAATTTATGATGTAAAACTCGTTTAAGTTATTTAGTTCCTTTCTTATTATGAGTTTTTCTGCTTCATCTTCTTCATACAGAAACCATTGAAAACCAAGTTTCTTCAGAAAATCATCATCGAGTTTATATTCTTCTGTTATTAAATGGATGACGTTTATATCTATTTGTTCCATCATATATTTAATCATCATTGGTGCTGTTGATTCTACCGTTTTTTTGTATTCTTCATTGATATATATATCCATGCAGCATTCGGAAAATGTGTTTTGGAAAAATCTTAAAAGCACTTCTTCTTCTAATTTCTTTACAAACTCGAACACTGCATGTGCTTTTGGGTTATACATCCATAAGCGTATATCGACACAATCAAACTTAAGTAAGTTTTTCAAAGTAAATATGTACTCAAGATCCATTCGTTCAAACCCAGTTGCCATTCTTGTAAAGTATTTTTTTTTATACTCGTTTGTAAGCTCGTTGTTTTTGTATCTCTGAAAGAATGAATGAAAGTCAGAATAAGTGGTAATCGATATGCTTTTGTATTTGTATTTGAACGAGTGCTTTTCGGTTATATCATCTTTATTTATGCTAACTTCTGGTTTTTGATCGAAAAAATCATTTAAGAATTTTACCGGATAGCTGATCAACTTGTCACTTCCTTTTAAGAAATAGTATTTGATTTTCTACAAAGCCTCTTCTAGGCATAGTCATCACCAGATCGTTTGCTGCTCGTTCATCCAGATGAAATTCATTTCCCATAGTTTCTTTTACGAGTTCTATTGCTGTTTGCCTGTTTTCGGTTGCTACTTTTTCTACATGCATTTCTACATTTCCTTTCAAAACGTCATAGAACAAATGATTGATCTTCACATACCATGTAGAATCAAATTCTCTGAATTTCATTACTACTTCAGAAAAGCTTCCATATACTTTTCTCAATAGGACCGTGCTTTTTGATCCAACATCAATTTCGCATTCAAATTGAGACAGAAGATCATAATAGCCAATCCAGACATGTATTTTTGTACTTTTTGCGTTTTTAAGTACATTCAAATCTATTTCGTGATTTCTAAGATTTTTTTCCAAAGAGTCCGCGATCCTTTTGAAGTATCTATTTCTTAAAGCAGAATCGACTTCACCTGATTGGTATTTCTTGTAAAATGAAAAGTTATCGTGGTTGATATTGAGAGTAATTTTGTCTAGAATATAGGTATTGCAATCGTATTTGCTGTTCTTGTTTAGATTATGATATACCAGAGGTTTTTCATTAAAAAAATCGTTTATTAATTTTCTGGTCGAACTAATCATCAACAATCCCCATTTCTGCTAATTTATGAGAGTAATACCTATATTCTGTTTCCCATATCCTTTGATCTGCTCTTATAAAGCTCGAGAATCCCCTTTCGCTGCTTGATAAGATGCTGTAATAATATTTGTTTGTTAATTCGTAAGTTCCAAAATCAACTACGTCATTAGTGGACAATTCTAAAATTAATTCTTCCATGCCGATAATATTACTATGATTTATCACTTCTCTTATCATATCTAGCTCATAACTTTTCTTTACTGTGTATCCTACCTTATAAAAGAAGTCTGAATAATATTGCGGCGTAATGTTTGAGCCTCTGATTCCTAATACAGTAACATGGCTTCCTTGGCTGTCTAACTTTATTTTGAACTCAGCATAATCTTTTGTTATTGGTTTTAATTCAACAAATACGGTTGAAGGGTTCGTTGGTGTTGACATTTTAAAGAACCAGTCCGTTTTTGTTATTTCTCGCAAACTGATCATTTCCTTTTCTGTTAGACTGCCGAGTACGGTAGATTGTATTATTCCTTCTATTTGATCTATATAGTATTTATATATGATGTAAGACTCATCTTTTTCGTTTTTTGAAATTGATGATATGTCTATATAAGCACCGATTGGAATGCCGTTGAATAGCGAAATAACTTTTTTATCGCTGCATATTATCGTAGAGCCATCTCTGTCTAAGAATGTTTTGAATGGTTTATATGGCGGCATCAATATTTCTGCCAATTTCATGTCAGTTCTCCAGCAATAATTCTTCTAT
>ERZ795057.1344-NODE-1344-length-21440-cov-5.184382_pt1 | contig 21440 bp, 18 predicted proteins | sample MGYA00375141_ERZ795057 | MGnify/ENA primary metagenome ERZ795057 (study PRJEB30186, sample SAMN05720163) | activated sludge metagenome | isolation source: Anaerobic digester | place: Hong Kong | collected 2015-01-26 ... | reverse complement strand
ACTACGCAAGTGGGAGAGTAGGTCGCCGCCTTCAATTTTAACTAAAGGGATTCCTCAATAGGAATCCCTTTTATTTTATAAGTAATGTCGAAATTGTTCATTTTTAATATTGTATCTCTAGCATTTATACTAATTATTAGTGCTGTAATATTATTTCCACTTTTTCCTTTATTCCCATATTTGTCTTTTTTTGTTGATAATTATCTTGTTTGGATAGTATTCTTAATACTAGTTAAAGATATATTTTTTACAAAATTTTCATTCTATGCAAATACTATTATCCCTAAGGTTATTCTTATAGTATTGATGATTCCGCTGTTTTTATACTTAATCGATAAATTATATGATTTTCAAAGTTTTTTGGATGAAGAAGGGCTTCAATTATCAATGTTAAATGAAGATTTTTCTTATTCTGAAATTAGTTTTTGGGAAAAGTATTTAAGATTGGAATACTTGTTTGCTTTAGTTGGTGGTCTAGTATCAACAATTGTGTTTCCAATTAAACTTATTTACTCAATTTGGGTTAAAATCAACAAGAATAAAAATGTCTAAGTAATGGATTTGGTTGATGAATTTAATAATTATCGTTCAAAAATGAATGAACGTCTTCTTTCTTATGATAACATTGTCATAAAAAGATTTTTTAGTCTTGATAACCAAACATATCAGAATGGAGCTCTGGATGTAAAAACCAAGGAGATGCTTGGTCTTGTGGCTTCTATGGTTTTGAGGTGCGACGATTGTATAAAATATCACCTTGAGACGTGTTTTAGGGAAGGAGCTAGTACTGATGAGATTCTTGAGATTTTTTCAATTGCCAACGTAGTTGGTGGATCCATTTGCATACCACATACGAGGAAAGCTTTGGAATATTGGGAGCTATTGATGTCTCAAAAAAAATAATATTAACTTTGTAAAAAAATTTAATCAATGATTGAAGTAGAAAAGAACACAACGTATAAAGTTCGTGATATTGATTTAGCAGGTTGGGGAAGAGAGGAAATTAAATTGGCTGAGGCAGAAATGCCTGGTTTGATGGCTTTGAGACAGGAATATAAGAATGAAAGGCCTCTCAAAGGTGCAAGAATTGCTGGGTGTTTGCATATGACTATTCAAACAGCGGTATTGATTGAAACTCTTGTTGATTTAGGAGCCGAAGTGAGTTGGAGTTCTTGTAATATTTTTTCGACACAAGATCATGCTGCGGCGGCCATTGCGGCGACAGGAGTTCCGGTTTTTGCATGGAAAGGTATGAATGAAGAGGAATTTTGGTGGTGTATCGAGCAAACTCTTTTTGCTTTTTCTGGTGGAAAGCCTCTAAACATGATTTTAGATGATGGAGGTGATCTTACCAATATAGTATTTGATAAATACCCTGAATTGACCGCAGGAATCAAAGGATTAAGTGAAGAGACTACTACAGGTGTGCATCGACTATACGAAAGAGAGAAAAATGGCACATTAGTTATGCCAGCCATTAATGTCAATGATTCAGTTACTAAATCAAAATTTGACAACAAGTATGGATGTAAGGAATCGCTTGTCGATGCAATAAGAAGAGCTACTGACGTTATGATTGCGGGTAAAGTAGCCGTGGTTGCAGGATACGGTGACGTAGGTAAGGGATCTGCAGCATCTCTAAGAGGTGCTGGATGTAGAGTTATCGTTACGGAGATAGACCCTATCTGTGCATTGCAAGCTGCGATGGATGGCTTCGCTGTAAAAAAGATGGAAAATGCTCTTCCTGAGGCTAATATCGTAGTAACCGCAACGGGTAACAAAGACATCGTAACTGCGGAACATTTTAAAATGTTAAAGGATAAAACTATCGTATGTAATATTGGACATTTTGATAATGAAATAGATGTTGCATGGTTAAATAAAACTTATGGCAATACTAAAGTTCAAATTAAACCTCAAGTGGACAAGTATACAATAGATGGTCATGATATCATCTTGCTTGCGGAAGGCAGACTTGTGAATCTTGGTTGTGCAACAGGTCATCCGTCTTTTGTCATGTCAAATAGTTTTACAAATCAAACGTTGGCACAAATAGAGCTTTGGAAAAATTCGGAAAACTACGAAAATAAAGTATATACACTTCCTAAGCAACTTGACGAAAAAGTGGCTCGATTGCACCTTGAAAAAATCGGTGTTGAATTAGAAACATTGAGTAAAGATCAAGCCGATTATATTGGAGTCACCGTAGACGGACCATATAAGCCGGAGTATTATCGGTATTAATAATTGATAATTCAGAAAGTTATGTCTTGCATTATTTCTTTGATTTTTTCATGGATGATGCACGATTTTCATTTTAGTACGACGGATATAAATTGTAAGCCGGAAGAAAATCTGCTAGAAATTACTATTCACGTTTTTATAGATGATTTAGAAAAAGGTTTAAGTAACTCTAATGGAACTGCGGTTATAATAAGTAATAAAAACCCTTGTGATTCTTTAATATCGGTTTATGTAAATGACCACATCAAATTAAAGGATGGATTAAAATTTTTTAATTTGAACTATTTAGGTGGTGAAGTAAGTACTAGTATGGATGCTTATTGGATGTATTTTGAATTAAGAACCGGAAAAGATCTTAAATTCACAGAAATTCAAAATACAATTTTAATTGATGAATATTCAGATCAGCGGAATTTGGTAAATATTTCGGTCAATGGAAAAAAGGAAAAAAGTACGTTACTATATAAAAGTGAATCTACTTTAAAATTCAAATTTCCATGAAGGTATTAAATTATATTGTCATAATTCCGGTAAAATTATACCAAAAACTGCTTAGTCCACTTCTGGGAAATAACTGTAGATTTAATCCAACATGCAGTAATTACATGATACAAGCTGTAGAGGAATGGGGGTTGATAAGTGGATTTTTATTAGGGATGAAAAGAATATCGAGATGTCACCCATGGGGAGATATGGGAGATGATCCGGTGCCAAAGAAGAATTAATATGTTGATAAGACCAAGAAGAAATCGATTACATGCCGGACTTAGAGCCGGGGTAGAAGAAACACACATAGGAACAAAAAATCTTATCGTTCCTATATTTCTAGTCGATGGAGCTAATGTACGAGAATCAATACCGTCTCTGAAAATGGCAAATAGATTGTCTCTAGATCAGGCTTTTGTTGAAATCGAGGATTGCATTAGCATGGGTCTCGATAAATTCATCATTTTTCCGGTGGTAAAAGAAAGCTTAAAGGATAGCATAGCATCCTATTCATATTCAGCAGATAATTTTTATCTGCATGCTGCCAAGGAGATGAAAATCAAATTCCCAGAAATATTGCTCATAAGTGATGTTGCTCTTGACCCTTATAGCTCTGACGGACATGATGGAATAGTAAGGAATGGAGAAATATTAAATGACGAAACCTTACCAATACTCGTTAAAATGGCGCTTGCTCAGGCTTCGCATGGATTTGATATCATAGGACCTTCGGATATGATGGATGGCCGAGTTCACGCAATTAGAGAGGCTCTAGAAGAAAATGGTTTTGTCAATACTGGCATCATGTCCTATACGGCAAAGTATGCCAGTGCATTTTATGGACCGTTTAGAGATGCCCTTGATTCTGCCCCGAAATTTGGCGACAAAAAGACTTATCAAATGAACCCTGCCAATAAACGAGAAGCGCTACTAGAGGGTGAATTGGATACTATGGAAGGTGCCGATTTTCTAATGGTAAAACCGGCATTGCACTACCTAGATGTCATTCAGACAATGAAAGAAAACTTTACACTTCCTATTGTCGCTTATCATGTAAGTGGTGAATGTGCCATGCTTCAAGCAGCATGTGACAATGGTTGGTTAGACTTTGATACTGCCCTGTTCGAAACATTATTATCAATTAGGAGAGCCGGCGCTGATTTTATTATCACGTATTTTGCCAAATCATTTGCCGCAAATCAGTTTAAAAAGTAAATAATTCGATTTGGATATCATCGTCGTAATTCCATCTTGTGGTGAAGCAGGAAATATAGAAAAATGTCTAAAATCCCTAAATAGATGCGATTTTGGGGTTTTAAAAGTTGAACTCATTATCATAGTAAATGATGGTTTTGTCCCAACAAGAGAAACCAAAAAATCTAATCTTGAGACCATAAGAATTATTGAAAAAATTCAATCTTGTACAAAATTGAATTTTAAGATTGATGTTAAATATATAACGCAAGGCATCGATGGAGTCGGTATGGCTAGGAAACTCGGAATGGATCTTGCATCAGAAAGACTGTCATTTAACAGAGATAAAATTATCGTCTGCTTAGACGCTGATTGTACAGTCTCTGAAAATTACTTTCAAGCAATCAATCAGGGCTTCGTGCAAAACTCAAAAATGGATGCCGCTAGCATTAGATTTGAACATGGTCTGACATCGGAAGCCATCGTAAAATACGAGTTGCATCTGAGATATTTTATTGACATTCAAAGGCATATTCATTTACCATTTGCAATACAAACCGTGGGAAGTGCTATGGCCGTGAGAGCAGATGCTTATAAAAAGCAAGGCGGCATGAATAGACGACAGGCAGGAGAGGATTTTTATTTTTTACAAAAGTATATAAGCATAGACAAATGCTTTGAAATCAATGACACGATAGTATTTCCCAGTGAACGAAAATCAAACAGAGTGCCATTCGGTACGGGTAAAGCGATCAATGATATTGAGCAGAATGAAGGCGTAATGATGAGCTATAATCCAAATTCTTTTTATGTCATTGAGAATTTTTTAACCCAAATTTTTTTAAAATATCCCAATATAGAAAATATCAATGTATCTCAACCGAATCTAATGGAATACCTGGAAGGCGAAAATTATTCGAAGAAATTACAAGAAATATTAAGGAATAGCACAGACATTCAGAGTTTCACAAAAAGATTTTTTCAGTGGTTTAATGCCTTTCGACTGATGAAGTGCCTACACTATATGGAGGATAAAATTCCTTTGGAAGACGCTGTATCACAATATATGAACGATATATATACCAAGCCTTGGATGGATAATCGGTCTGCCCTTCAGTTTTTTAGAGAAAAAGCGTATAAAAATTCTAATGCAGTGCAGCCCTGATTTCAACAGAATCGAGTATTTCAGCCTCCTTGTCTAACCACCAATTGAGACGGTCATAGACTTTATCCTCGTCAAAATATATCAAGGCCATTTTAACAAAAATATGCCCATGTTTAGCCTCAGACGTCCATAACATTTTATAGAATTTTTTAAGATCCGGATTGTCTAATGCATCCGCAACCATCTTAAACCTCTCGGCACCTCTCGTCTCAAGAACAGAAGCAATCAATAACCTATCGAGAAACCGCTCTTCGATGCCGGAGTGACAACTTTTAACTAATTGTTTGACATATAAATCCTCAGCGATGGAATGCTGTAATTGTATGCCATTGGCTTGCATGATGTTGTAAACCTCTTGAAAATGTTCCAGTTCCTCAATACTGGTTTCGATCAACTCAGGAATAATTTCAACTCTATCGGGATATTTTGCCACGAGACTCATAGCCATGGCGGATGCTTTGCGTTCACAATCGGCATGATCTTGCAAGAAAGCTGGAAAATCGCTCATTACTTTATCAATCCATGCCTGCTTACTAGGAGTTTTACAATCTAAATTCAATTTCATTTAATCTTTGGTCTTTCTGTTAATTTATATTTATCAAATTCAAAATTAGTTAAAATGTAAGAATAAGTCCTAATATTGTAGCCTAGTAATGGTATGAAGAAGGACAAATTTATCAGCAAAATAAATCTTTGGCATCGGAATAAAACTCCGTTTTTGTTTCTTATCAATTTTGAATTGACCAAGTTCAAAGCGTATAAATTAGATAAAATTCCTGGGGACGTATTCTTTGATATTGAAGGAATCACCAACCATAAGGAATTCCATTTTTTAAAAGAACCAGATGTTCAGAATGTAACCAATGACATCGAGTCGTACACTAGGAAATATAAGCAAGTGATGGAGGAGATTTTGTATGGAAATACTTTTTTGATCAATCTTACTCAGAAGTCAGAAATTCAGTGTACTGGCACTTTATTGGATCTATACAAAGCTAGCAATGCAAAGTACAAGTTATATTTCAAGGACCAATTTATAGTATTTTCTCCAGAAACTTTTGTAAAAATATCGAATGACAGGATTACAACTTATCCTATGAAAGGTACGATTGATGCCCAAGAAATCAATGCCCAAGAGGCTTTGATTAATGACGAAAAAGAACTTGCAGAACATTACACCATTGTAGATTTACTTAGGAATGACCTAAGTATGGTCGCAGATAAGGTTAAGGTCGATCGATTTAGGTATTTTGACTTGATCGAAAGTAGAAATAGTAAAATCTGGCAGACCAGCTCGGTTATATCTGGAGAAATAAGGAACGAATTCAAAAGTAATATTGCAGAATTGATACTGACCCTATTACCAGCAGGAAGTGTCAGTGGGGCTCCTAAGAAAAAGACCGTAGAAATAATCCAGAAAGTAGAGGGTGAGCCACGTGGTTTTTATACCGGAATCATGGGAGTGTTTGATGGTACGACATTGAATAGCGGGGTTATGATTCGATTTGTCGAAAAATCCAAGAATATCTTGTATTATCGTAGTGGTGGCGGAATTACACACTTGAGTGATGTGGAAGAAGAATATCAAGAATTGAAAAAGAAAGTATATGTCCCAGTTCGTAGAAAGCATAAAGATTAATAAAGGAAAAATATACAATCTTAAGTACCATCTACAGAGGATGAACAATACTTGTCTGATGAATTATGGAAAATATCTGAGTCCCAATTTACATTCTATCATTTATAAAAATATTCCGAAAGAGGAAACAAAGATGTTAAAATGCAGGATTGTTTACGACACGGAAATCAGGGACATACAGTTTGTGGAATATCAATATAGAAATATTAAAAGCATCAAGTTGGTGTGGGATGATAACATCGTGTACGATTATAAATCAGTGGATAGAACGCATTTAGATAATCTTTATAAACTCCGAGAGGAACATGATGAGATAATCATAGTAAAAAATGGATTGATTACAGATGCCTATTACTTTAACATCGTCCTAAGATATGGCAATATTTTGTTTACACCGGAAAAACCGCTTTTAGGAGGGACAATGAGACGATGCTTAGTAGGAAAAAGAAGAATAATACCTACAGAAATCAGCGTTCCGGTATTGATGAATTGTGATAATGTCTATTTAATCAATGCCTTGAATCCTCTAGGAAAGATTGTCCTCACACCAGAAAAACTGTATTAAAGAAGGAAAAACATCAGGAATAACCCTGAAAATCAAAAGATTTTATTAGAAAAACTACAATCATTCAAAAAACGTATGTAAATTTGTTTTAATATGTTTTTTGTTTAATAACAGTTGTTTAACTACTAAAGTCTCAAAAGTATGAAAAGTTCTACACTTTTTTATTCGATTATTCTATGTCTAATTATGACATTCCCCCCAAACCTATCAGCAGATAATTGTGATGTTACATTCAACTTGGTATGTCCTGGCGATGTGACCGTAACTTGCGATGCGGAGCTTTGGGATTTATCTATATATGGTAATGCCTATGTAGAAACCTATAGTGGTAATGTAAGTGCCGGGATTCCGCAGGTCACGTATAATTTGAATTCATGTAATACGGGATACATTTACCGAACGTGGACTGTAGAAGATTACAACTGGAATGTACAATCTTGTACCCAAACGATTACAGTAGGGTCAAATGGACTTTTCGGTGCCGATGATATCACATGGCCGGGTGAGTATTATGAAGTTACAGGGTGCAATCCCAATGTTTCACCGGACAATCTACCTGAGGGTTACGGCTACCCTAGTTATGATTCGCAAGAATGTGCGATGATTGGAGTGTCATACAGTGACCAGACATTTTATATCAGTGCTTCGTGTAAAAAAGTCGTAAGAAAATGGCAAGTCATGGACTGGTGTCAATACGACTATAATTATAATAGCGGTCTTTGGGTCTTTTATCAAACTATAAAAATATCTTCGGGCGAAATTCCTGAACCAGAATTTCCAGAAAACATAGAGGCAAATTCTTATAATTGTCAAAATGCGGAAGTTAGCGTATTACCTATCACAGTCGATGCGAGCAGCTGTGGCAATCAATACACCATAACAAATAATAGTCCTTATGCATTTGACAACGGCTCTGACATCTCGGGAGTATATCCGATAGGAACTACCAATGTCACCGTAACAGTACATTATGGATGTGGTAAAAAGCTCAATAAAGTCATTAAGGTAACCGTCCTCAATAAGAAAGCACCTCATGTGTATTGTTATGCAAAATTAGTGACTGCGCTGATGCCAATGGATACGGATAACGACGGAATAGTGGATCAAGGAATGGTCGAAATATGGGCTAAAGATCTTGATAAAGGCAGTACGGCCTCTTGTGGAGGAGGTTCACTTACCTTTTCTTTTTCATCAGATCCGACTGATATGGTCAGAACGTTTACCTGTGACGAAGTGGGAGAAAATGAGGTCGAAATGTGGGTTACTGACAGTAAAGGAGCTCAGGCATATTGTATTGTAAATCTTGTGATTCAAAACAACAGTGCCAATATTCCTAATTGCCAACCATTAGAACAAATGCCTCCAGACGCTATTTCCCTTTTTGGTCGAGTCGCTTCTATCAATAATGCTCAACTAGAAAATGTGAGTCTAGAGATTAACGATATATATCCTGAGATTACAGTAGTAGAAACCATAGATACTAGTTATGAATTAGTAGAGGAAGAAATAATTACACCCTCAGGTGCAGTACTTACGATAGGATACTATGACACGATATATACTAGCAGTTTTGATACCAGCATTTCACAACAACAAATGCTTAAAATTTCTGACAACAATGGATATTATTCCTTTGATAGCTGTCTCATAAAAGGAAAAACGTATAATCTAAATGCGAATTTTACTGACTTTTCTAGTCGTGGAATAGACGAAACGGATTTAAAAATATTGAGATACTATCTAGACGGAAAAATCTCTTTTATGAATAATTTTATATACAATGCCGCTGATGTTAATTTAGATGGGCAAGTGAATGAGGAAGATTATGAAATTCTTGAGTCCTTTATCAATGGTGATATTGTACAGCTTAACCAGTCAAAATCATGGCTCTTCTATGCTGAGAATATGAATACAGACGAGACCAGTGACAGTGAAAATATTGAGTTGGAAAAAATTCCAAGTGTTATGCAAAACGTCAACTTTACGGCAATAAAAATAGGAGATCTCAATGCCGATGCCTTCACCATTTATGAAAGACAAAAGGGTGGAAACAGGTATGATGTAGAATTTGAAGAGACAGAAATAAAACAGGTGTATCCCAATCCATTTGGTGATAAGTTAAGATTTGACATCTCTTCTCATGAGAATCAGATTCTTTCATTTCAATTTTACACATTAGATGGAAAATTAGTAAACCAATACCATCAATATTGTGCTAAAGGTGAAAACCACTTGCTTTTGGAAACCAACAATTTGTCAGGTGGAATTTATATTCTGAAGGTAAATGATGAAAATGCGATGACACTGACTACTAATAAATTGATAAAAATCTAGTTCAAAATTTAAAAAAGAAGTATCAGCCGGAGTATTGTTATGACAATCAAGCAGGTTGGTACTTCTTTTTTATAAAAGAAATTAGACCGACACTACGAAATTTAATGATTCCTACATTTTATAAAGGTGGGACTAGAAGTCATAGAAAATGAGTAACCTCGAATTGCATTGAACCAAAAAATCATCAATCTGTCATTGTCGCAGAGAAAAAATTTTAAACCTTTTTGTTGCAACAACGTTGCATTTGGATAAAATTTATATCTTTGTCTGAAATAAACAATGGATTGAAGCCCGAGAAAAAATCTAGTTTTGATATTTATGGTTCTATGACGGCCATGTTATGTGCGATACATTGCGCTACATTTCCGTTATTGACATCGATAGGTATCCTTGGCATTGGCAATTACCACAACCACGTGGTGGATTGGATTTTACTCGTATTGGGATTATTTTTTGCGATGAATTCAATTTTATCGGATTTTATCAAATACCATAGAAATATTTTACCCTTATTTTTTGGAATACTTGGTTTTGTTCTATTATCTATTGGAATAAGCACACATCATGATTCATTTCCCTATTTGAATATTATAGGTGGATTGACTATTTTTATGGCACACATTATTAACATCAGGTATAAAACGGCCTATTGTTCGTGCTAATTTTTAGGAATATCAGACTTTAATTAATCCTTTCTGGCATCTTTCTGTTGTATTGAAATTACAATCAATATTAGAGTCATTTATTGAAAGAAATCAATTTTATATTAAAGATAATTCTTTTACCATTTAGCTTATTATATGGATTGGGAGTTTCTATTAGGAATGTCTTTTATGACACAGGTATTCTGAAAGCTTCAAAATTCAGCATACCAATAATCAGCGTGGGAAACTTGTCAATAGGTGGAGCCGGCAAAACGCCACATATAGAGTATCTTATAGAATTACTAAGACCTTACATCAACCTTGGAACGATGAGTAGAGGCTATAAGCGAAAGACTAAAGGATATCTGGATGTGCGACCAAACCACAATGCCTTAGAAGCTGGGGATGAGCCGCTCCAATTCAAGCTAAAATATCCCGATATAGCTGTTGCAGTTGCAGAAAGTAGAGCTATCGGCATTCCATATATGGTAGCAGATCATCCTGATATTCAGCTGATACTTTTAGATGATGCATTCCAGCACCGATCAGTAAGACCAGATTTGAATATATTGTTAACACAATTCGAAAAGCCCTATACAAGAGACCAACTTTTACCCATGGGTCGATTGCGAGAGACGCCTATTGCTGCGGAGAGAGCAGATATAATCATCGTAACCAAATGCCCAGAATATTTGAGTGAAAGCCAGAGGGAATCGATGCAGACAGAGATAAATCCCTTGAATCACCAGAAAGTATATTTCACCAAATACGAATATCAGGATATATATAGTATTTACAACCCAAATAGTACTCTAAAGATTACTAAATCCTTGAATGTCATACTCCTGAGTGCCATAGCGAATACGGATTACCTATTTGATTATTTAGAAAACCAGGTCCACGATATTAAGGAGATTGAGTACGAAGATCATCATGTTTTTACTCGTAACGATGTTGAATATATTGAGAAAGTGTACAAAAACTGGGAGGTGGAAAATCTTATAATTCTGACTACAGAAAAGGATGCCATTCGGCTTGCTATGTTTAAAGAGCAACTTGAAGAAAAACAATTACCAATCTTTGTACTCCCTATAAAAGTGAGTTTTTTAGATGATGAAAAAAATAATTTTGACCATCAAATAAAAGAATTTCTCTTAAATTACCAGAGCTAAATGTGATTTGTTGTTCCTTTACAGTCCTAATGTAAAATTATTCAAAGCATGAAACTAGGGCATTTTATTTTATTTGTTTTGATGGTCGTGAGATTAAACTCTCAATCTATTCACATTATTTCTAATCAAAATTTTACAGACTTAGTTGCGGATGAAGTCATTAGAAATGGGGGAAATGATAGTTTGTTTTTGTCATTAAAGAATATTCCCGTCACCTATGCCATGAGTAGCCTGATTAATGGTAGAGACCTTCAAAATACCGTGAATGATAATAACAAATCCAAGTTTATCAGTGATTATTTTGAATATTACAAGCCTTTAAGGGTCAGTAAAGAGGCTCAACTATTGTACATTGACAGCACCAATACTTTTTATACATTAGAAGAAACCTCTTATGCTAACAGTCAGTACGAAATAGAAGAATCGAAACCGCTACTTAGATATTTTTATAAAAACCGGGCTCATTTTCTTCAATATAATTCAGAAGACTTTAAGATTTCTGTTGACCCAATCGTCAACTTGAGATATGGAAAAGATAGTGAAAATGATAATATTTTGTTTCAAAATACTCGAGGAGTTAAAATACGGGGCTTGATAGATAATAAGGTCTATTTTTATACCTCCATTTATGAGAATCAGGCTAAGTTTAACAATTATGTTGACTCATATATTGCCAAGTTTGCAGTCATACCTAGCAATGGTACCTATAAATCTTACGATAGTAGTGTCATAGAAAACCTCAATGGAGTTGATTTTCATAATGCACAGGCCTTTGTTGGAGTACCAATTAGTAAGCACATCGCAATCGAATTTGGACATGGTAGACACAAAATAGGTAATGGATATAGATCGATGCTCTTGTCAGATTTTGCCCAAAATTATTTCTACCTTAGATTGAATACCCAGGTATGGAAATTTCATTATCAAAATATTTTTGCAGAGTTAAATCCCATTTCAGCTCGCCTAAATCCTGGCGACAATTTATTGCCCAAAAAGTATATGGCGAGCCATTATTTGGCATATAAACCACATAAGAGATTTGAAATTGGTCTGTACGAATCAGTGGTTTTTGACCGAGTAGATCATTTCGAGTTTAATTATCTCAACCCGATAATTTTGTATCGTTCAGTGGAGCAATTTCTGGATAGTCCTGATAATGTCTTGATTGGAATTAACGCTTCATGGATTCCACTCAATAGAGTGCAAGTGTATGGACAATTTTTATTGGACGAATTTAAATTTAATGAGTTAAAATCGGACAGAGGTTGGTGGGCAAACAAATACGCAATCCAAATTGGTGCAAAAGTGGTTGAGCCATTCGGGATTAAAAATCTGGTCATCCAAGCGGAATATAACACCGCCACACCTTATACCTATACCCATCATAGGCCTTTGGCTATCGATTCAACTTATTCAACGGCTAGTTATACGAATCAAGGTCAAAGTTTGGCACATCCACTTGGTGCAAATTTTAAAGAAATCATGGCTTTGGTACGATTTCAACCCATATCTCGTTTATCTATGCAGTTTAAAGCCTTTTTGATAGAACAGGGAGAAGATGCCCCCGGCGAGTTTTATGGTGCCAATATTAATATTCCAAATACCCAGAGAATTATGGACTATGGGAATTATACACTTCAAGGGATAAAGGCGAAGACCATGTTGATGGAAGTAAACCTAAGTTATGAATTTTTTAGAAATTATTATTTTGACTTTGATTTCATATATCGAAAAAAAGACAGTGAAATGGATAGCCGCGACATGTTGACCAATTATATTGGGGGAGGAATCAGAATAAACATGGATAGATATACCTTTGACTTTTAATAAAATAGATAAAATGAATTTTCGATTAAGTGCAATCATGCTTGTTTTCGTTTTATTGAATTTCACATCTTGTGATAATTCTCCAAAACAGAAGGAAGAAAAGATTTACAGTGAAGATGTAGAGATAGATGATTTAAGCAGACTCATCGCTAAGTCCCCGAATGATACAGGACTTCTTATGCAAAGAGCCAAAGCCTATACCTCAAAAGAAGCTTATAATTCCGCCATTTCTGATTTGAAACATTTGATCCAGATAGATTCTTTGGATGCCAATGCCTACAATTTACTCTCTGACTGCTATATGGATAGTTACCAATCGAGATTGTCATTAGAAACAATGGAAGAAGCAGCACAAAGATTTCCTAGTAATATACACACTCAATTAAAACTGTCAGAAACACAGTATATTTTAAATAAAAATGACCTCTCTATCATGACCATCAATAAGATATTGGCTAATGATCCCCAGAATGCGGAGGCCTATTTTATGTTGGGACTTAATTTTCGAGCGATGGGAGATTTGACGAGGGCAAAAAATGCATTCCAGACGGCTACAGAATTTGATTCCGATCTGGTAGATGCATGGATTATTTTGGGTGATATCTATGGCTCGGAGGGTAATCCTAAAGCCAAGGAATATTATGAATCAGCCATGAGAATCAGTAATAATGCAACCAATGTACTTCATTCCTATGCTTTTTATCTTCAAAACAATGGAGAGGTAGACAAAGCCTTGGACTTGTATAAAAAAATAAACTTAATTGACCGGGAATACGGGGATGCTTATCTAAATGCTGGAGTGCTTTATATCGAAAAGGACAGCTTAGACAAAGCTTTTGAGCAATTCAACCTACTGTGCCAGATAGACCCTGCCAATTATTACGGCTATATGTACAGAGGTATCGTTTTAAAACTTGAGGGTCGTGTCGAGGAAGGAAATAAGGACATCGAATCGTGTCTTAATCTAACAAACCAAAACGAAGAGGTAAAAGACCAGATTATTAAAATCGAAGAAATGCTTGGCATCGATAAAAAGTATCTGTAATGCAATACACCGTTAAGCTCGAACATTTTGAAGGTCCCTTTGATTTGCTCCTTTTCTTTATAGAAAGGGATGAGCTTGACATTTATGATATTCCGATACACAAAGTGACCGATGATTTTTTAAGTTATATTCACAATTTGCAATCTCTTAATATTGATGTGGCAAGTGAATTCATATTGGTCGCGGCAACTCTAATGCGAATAAAAGCTAAAATGCTCATTCCTAGAAAAGAACTTGACGAAGACGGCAATGAGATAGATCCGAGAGAAGGATTGGCACAGAAATTATTGGAATATCGCAGGTTTAAGGAAGTTCTCAATGAATTTTCTGACCTAGAAGATACCCGGCATTTAAAACACGAAAGAGGATATGCTAAATCAGAATTAAAATCTCTAGCCGAAAAGGCCTTGATTGACATCGAATTGGAAAATTTGAGCTTATTAACCCTTCTTAAAGCCTATCGCAATGTGATGTTACGTTATGATCAAGATAAAAACAAAGTTGTTCATACTATTAATAGATATCCATATACAATTGAAAATCAGCAATCTATGATATTTTCAAAACTGAAAAAGCATAAAAAGTTGAAATTTGACCAATTGTTTTTAGAATTAGAAAATAGGGTTCATGCAATTGTGACATTTTTGGCATTACTTGAGTTGTTGAATCTTCAGAAGATTGCCATAGTTCAAGGAATCGGAGCCAATAATTTTTGGTTAAATGAAGCGGAAGGTATTTAGAAATAATAATATCAATTTTTTGGCGAATAAGTCTTCTTAGGATAAAATCTTAGGTCATTCATCGAAAAACAAGAGTCTTTCAACATTCATTTGTTATATTTATCACTTCTAATCGCCAAGTCAATTTTTACCAATAGAAAAATGTTTATGAAAACACTGCTTATTTTGTTTTTTCCCGCAATGCTACTTTCTCAATTGCCTGCCAAAATGATTCAATACCCAGATGTATCTGATCAGAATATTTGCTTTACTTATGGAGATGATTTGTGGATTGTTGCCAAAGAAGGAGGGTTGGCAAAGAGATTGACTACTACTCCCGGGAGAGAGACTAAAGCCAAATTTTCTCCCGACGGAAAAACCATAGCTTTCACCGCAAATTATGATGGGAACTATGATATTTACACTATGCCTATTGAAGGAGGAGTTCCAAAACACATCACAACTCATGGAATGATTGAAATCGTAAAAGGATGGACAAAAGACGGTAAAAACATCATTTTTACGAGCTCTGCCGAGAGTGGAAAGCAACGATGGTCGCAAGCATATCTGGTCAGTAAAGAAGGAGGATTGCCGACAAAAATGCCCATAGACAAAGTAGAAGAACTTGATATTAATAAGGACGGTAAAACCGTAGCCATGACGGACAAAAGCCGTTTATTCCGAAACTGGAAAAGATACAGAGGTGGTACGGCACCAGATATCTATTTGTTTGATTTAAAATCATTGAAATCAGAAAAAATCACTCAAAATGACGCCAATAATGAGTTGCCTATGTGGCACGAAGATTTGCTCTACTATCTTTCTGACAATGGTGAAAATAAAATGGCGAACATTTGGCTCTATGATAAGAACAAAAAGGAACATTCTCAAATCACATTTTTTAATGATTACGAAGTAAAATTCCCGTCCATTGGAAAGGATGATATGGTATTCGAGGCCGGAGGACAGTTATACATTATGAATCTTAAAACCCTAAAACCAACAAAAGTAAATCTTGAAGTGACGGGTGATTTTAGAAATCTCATGCCAGAAACTAAGAATGTCAAATCCTTTGTAGAAAACGTTAATATTGCCCCTGATGGCAATAGAATAGTTGTAGAAGCTCGGGGCGAGATATTCACGGTGCCAAAAAAAGAAGGTATTACCTTGAATATCTCTCAAAGTAATCAAAGTGCTGAAAGATACCCCAGCTGGTCTCCTGATGGTAGATATATTGCATACTGGAGTGATAGAACCGGAGAATATCAACTGATTATTAAAGATATCAAGGATAATACTGAGAAACAAATTGGAAACTTTAAAAATGGGTATCGATATCATATATATTGGTCACCCGACAGTAAAAAAGTGGCATTTGTAGATCAAGAAATGAATATGATGTATGCCGAGGTGGAAAAGAATAAAGTCGAAAAATTTGATCAAGAAATTGGTCTTTTTGAGTGGGGACTGAGGGGATTTAAAGTTAGTTGGTCTAAGGATTCGCGATATATTGCCTACACCAATACCAATAAAAATCTAAACAGTTACCTCGTTATTTATGACACAAAGGAAGCTAAAAGACATCCTGTTACTTCCGCTTTTTACAATGATAGAGACCCTGTGTTTTCAGAAGATGGGGAATATTTATATTTCGCGACTGACCGAAATTTCGACCCGATATACAGTGATTTAGATAATACGTGGATATATCCTAATTCGACTAAAATTGCCATGATACCGCTCGCAAAAGATGGGAAAAATCCGATTGAATTGAAAAATGACACCGTGGCCATTACCATTGTAAAAGAAGAAAAAGCGAAGGATGAAAAGGAGGATAAGGAGAAAAAAGAAGATGTAAAGGAGACAAAAATTGATTTTGAAAGCATTGAACAAAGGGTCATCATATTGCCGGTGGCACTGGGTAATGGCGGCACTATTGCATCAGCTGCTGACAAACTGGTATTTTTCCGTGGAGCTCGCAGTGGTTCAGACACAAGGAACGGAAACATCATGTATTATGATTTTAAAGAGGATAAAGAAAAAACTATCATCGAGGGTATCTCTGGATTCCAACTTTCAGCTGATGGCAAAGCAATTTTAGTCAGCCAAAATGAGACACTCGGTATCATTGAAGTCGCAGAAAACCAGACCATTAAAGATCCAATAGATTTATCGGGATTAAAAATGACCATTGACCCAAGAGTTGAATGGCATCAAATATTTAATGATGTCTGGAGATTTCAGAGAGATTTTTTCTATGATAAAAATATGCACGGTCTAGACTGGGAAGCCATAAAAAAGAAGTATGAACCTTTGGTTGATTATGCGGCGAGTCGTTATGATTTGAATATTATACTCGGAGAAGTGATAGGCGAATTGAATGCTTCACACACTTATCGGGGTGGCGGAGATTCTGAATCAGTGGAATATCTTTCTTCGGGATATTTGGGGGTTGATTGGGAAGTTGAAAATGGAAATTATAAAATTAAGAAAATAATCACAGCAGCACCTTGGGATACTGAAGTGCAGTCTCCGCTATCTTCAAGTGAATTGAATGTTCATGAAGGAGATTATTTACTTTCTGTAAACGGAGAAAATATAGGCAATAACTACGATCCTAATATCGCCCTGAGAGGAATGGCTAATAAAACGGTAGAACTTGAAATCAGTCCTACTGGCAAATTAAACGACGCAAGAAAAATTTTAGTCAAAGCGATGTCAGACGAAACAAGGCTTAGAAATCTCGCATGGATTGAGAAGAACAGAGCTTATGTAGAGCAAAAATCAAATGGGAAAATTGGATACGTGTATGTTCCCAGTACAGGAACCGATGGTCAGGAAGAATTGGTAAGAATGTACAATGCCCAGAACAACAAGGAAGGATTAATTATCGACGAGAGATTTAATAATGGAGGACAGATACCGGACAGATTTGTAGAATTGCTTGATAGACCGACATTGGCATACTTCAAAGTTAGGCAGGGTAAAGATTGGCAATGGCCACCCAAAGGCAACGATGGGCCTAAAGCCATGCTCATCAACGGATGGAGTGGTAGTGGAGGAGATGCATTTCCCGACTATTTCAGGAAAAGAGGACTAGGGCCACTGATTGGTACTCGTACATGGGGCGGACTTATTGGAATTTCCGGAGCTCCAAGACTCATAGACGGCGGATACGTATCAGTACCTACATTTAGAATGTATCATCCTGATGGAAGATGGTTTGAAGAGGGGCATGGTGTTGACCCAGATATAGAAGTTGATGAAAACCCGGGTATGGAAGCGCAGGGAAAAGATGTACAGCTTGATAAAGCGATAGAGGTGATCATGCAGGAGCTCAAGGACAATGATAAAATATCAAAATTAAAAATACCTTCTCCTGAAGATAGATCTCATTAGCGGATAATGACTCTTGATTCAGAAAGCGATAATGTTAAATCTAATTTTCTTAGATAATATCTATTGAGATTTCTTGACGGAAAACAATTCAACTTAATAAGTATGGTCTGCTTATTGGAAGGCATAAATTATTTTTTTAAACAATTCTATAGTTTTTAAATTGGTATAAGAGTATTTTACATTTTAAAATTTAATTATCAACCAATTATGGATTCAAACACTTTGATTAAGAAATCAGAAGAACTTTTTGTCGATTATGCACCGAAAGTGTTACTCGCAATAATCACGCTTATTATCGGAATGTGGGTAATTAAAAAAATCAGTAATTTACTTGCCAAAGTGTTTCAAAATTCCGGACTAGACGAGACGCTTTCAAAGTTTCTATCTTCCCTTATTAATATTGCACTCAAGGTGATGTTATTGCTTTCGGTAGCTACAATGTTTGGTGTGAATACGACCTCATTTGTTGCCATCTTTGGAGCTCTCATGGTAGGTGTTGGTATGGCATTGAATGGAACCTTAGGTCAAGCGGCAAGTGGAATATTGCTCATGATTTTTAAACCTTATAAGGTAGGAGACCTCGTTACAATTGGATCAGGAGGAAAGACGGGAGTTGTAGACGCCATCAATGCTTTCAATACGACACTCAAAACCATGGACAATAAAAGAATCATCATTGGAAACACCAGCATTATCTCTAATGATATAATAAATATCAGTGGACAAGGTATAGTAGGAGTAGAATTAACATTTGGTATTGCTTATAGTGCGGATATCGATAAAGCGAGACAGGTCATTTTGGAAGTGGGGAAGTCGTGTCCTTATATTTTGGAAGAACCAGCTCAAGGAGTAGTAGTAGGAAATTTGGGAGATAGCTCAGTGGATCTAGCCACTAGGCCATTTTGCAAATCAGAACATTACTGGGACGTTATGTTCTATATGCAGGAAAATGTCAAGAAATCATTTGATAAAAGTGGCGTCAGTATTCCTTTCAACACCATGGATGTCAATATAGTGAGGCAGAATTGATACAGTGTGTAAGGATAGATAAAAATTTGAACATGTTAATTTAGAGGTAAAAATTAAGTTTATTGGGCATGCCAAGAATCTAAAAATAGGAATACAATTTTTTCAAATTCACTTATCAGAATTATCCACTTTTTTATAGTAAGGGGTTTTAAAAAAAAATTTCACTTCGGCAGTGTATCGAATCATTTTATTATATAATTTTGTTTTGTTCTATTGCTTCAATAATATTTTTTTATTTGGCAAAACAATTAATTAATGAACAAATACTGCCCAAAGAAACCAGTCAAAATTTTTTCATTTTTCATTTTTCTTACTTTCTTCAACGTTTTAATGGCACAAACAGATCCGCCAGAACCATGTAATACTGGTAGTGAAAACACATGTACCTGTGAATCTTCTCCTACATTGTGTACCATAGAAGAATTGGATGGGTACGAGTATGACATGACAACATATCTACATCCTGCTGATGGACCAGATCCAATGTGTCCTGGCAGTGCAGGAGATAATACAACCTCTCACAATCCAACGTGGTTTTCATTTCCTGCTTGGTGTACTGAACTTACAATAATTGTTAATTATTCTAATTGTCAGCACAATACACCTTGCGGGGCTTTAGGTATTCAAGCTGCAGTCTATTACGATTGTAGCTTGGATCCCAATTCAGCCGTAGATGGTGGATGTGGAACTAGTGTGGGCGGATGTGTTAATAATAGTTCAAGAACGTTAAACCTTACTAATTTAGAGATTGGGCATGTCTATCATTTTTTGGTAGATGGGTGTTGCGGCTCTGCTTGTGATATTGCAATAGAAGTAATAGGCGATTGTGCTGCCGAAATTGCTGATTGGACGACAGGTATCAATGGTAATCTTTCTGTATGTGCAGGAGATACGGAAATCTATACAGCCGAGATGTTGACTGGAGCTACACATATTAGTTGGTATCTAGACGATGAATCAATTCTTATTGAAGAAATGGTTGATCCTGTTCAAATCTCCTTGACCTGGGAAACTCCCGGTACTTACGAATTGTGTGCAGATGAATGGCAAAAGCCTTGTATCGATGAATCAGAAGATCCGATACCCTATTGTATTACTATAGAAGTGCTTGCACCAGATGCCGGAATGCCATCAGCCACACCTACTCCGGTTTGTCCTGGAGAAATAGTAAATCTATTAGCATCAAATTATAACGATGGCCCAAATTTTATTCAGTACTTGATCGTGGTTAATTCTAATGGAGAAATAGTTCAATTTATAGAGGGAGATAATGACTCATTTACTTTCGATCAATGCTCAGATTTTACGCTTTATTCTTATAATTATCTAGATGATGTCAATGCAATATTACCTAGTATTAATATGGATATTAACACTTTGTGTTCGGGCAACTGTTGTGACCTCAATTCTGTTCCATTTCAATTTTCGGACACAGAACAGCCTCAATTTATTGATCCACCGGCAGATGCTACAATTAGTTGTATATCTGAATTGCCAATGTTAGAAGATTTGAATTTTCAGGACAACTGTAGTGCTGATGGAATTTCTATGGGAGTTGAAAGCGGAAGTGCCACCATTTGTGATGGGGGTACTATTACCAGAACTTGGAGTGCCATGGATGATTGTGGCAATATGGCTGATTATACGCAAACTATTACAGTGATGCCAGCACCTACAATTAGTTATGACAATCCTGCAGAAAACATAGAAATATCTTGTGGCGATCCGATTGATATGGCAAGTTTGAATTATTCAAATAATGGAGTGGGTGACTGTAACTTTAGTGGAATGGTAATTCCGACTCAACAGGGAACCCCCGAATTATGCGGAAATATTGTAACTCTAACTTGGGTGATACCCAATCCATGTGGAATTGATATAGAAGTTGTGGCTGATATTCAGGTTATGGAAGCAGATCAAGCGAGTTTTATAACTCCACCGGGAGATATGACCTTAGAGTGTTCAGACTTGGCGGGAT
>ERZ795057.1342-NODE-1342-length-21442-cov-14.750222_pt1 | contig 21442 bp, 20 predicted proteins | sample MGYA00375141_ERZ795057 | MGnify/ENA primary metagenome ERZ795057 (study PRJEB30186, sample SAMN05720163) | activated sludge metagenome | isolation source: Anaerobic digester | place: Hong Kong | collected 2015-01-26 ... | reverse complement strand
TTAAGACTCAACAAATGATTACTTTTAATCGTTCACTATAAACCTTTAGGAGTGGTGCGGTTGATGGGATTTGAACCCACACGTCCGATCGGACACTACCCCCTCAAAGTAGCGCGTCTGCCTGTTCCGCCACAACCGCAACGGCAATATCTATTATAAAGCATTGACAAAAAAAATCAAGCCAAAAATATCCGATATTGCGATGATGTCATTTGAAGCGGGAAAACTGCTGGATGCCATTTTTGTATTTGGGAGGATTTTCCCCGTTGATAAGCGGCACAATGTATTCAACAAGCTCTTCGTTCATACCATTTCCTTCAGAGTTGATCATCGAAAGCGGGACCCTTTTTTCCGTATTTGCACATTCCGTCAAATCAAATAACCCGTATTCCACTTCGTATGGGTTGCTGGATATTCTGTTGATGGTGACCATTTTGCCGGTGACTCCAGCAACCGCCTGCCTGACGGCGTTTTTGCCGACTTCTATCGCTTCGGTGACATCGGTCAGACTCTGAATATGCGAAGCGGCTCTTTGCGTGGAGCCCAACTCCACCGAGCGGGACGGAATTCCTAGGTCAGCAGATATGGTGGTTGCGAGTTTGGAACTGACGCCGCCTAATTGGAAATGTCCAAAAGCGTCTTTGAGGCCGGAACTTGAACTGATGAAGATTCCTTCTTCGTTCATTATGCCTTCCGAAACAGCGACCAGACATTGTTTCTTTTCATTGTATACTTGTTTGACATCCTTGAGAAACTTATCGACGGAAAACGGTACTTCCGGCAGATAAATGAGATCGGGACCGAATCCCGACAATTGGGCCAAAGCGGATGATGCCGTCAGCCAGCCGGCATGACGGCCCATGATCTCGACGATCGTGACTTTGCCGTTCGGATATGCAAGCATGTCGTAACTAATCTCCATCATCGTATTGATGATGTATTTGGCCGCGCTTCCAAATCCGGGGGTATGATCGGTATGGGGAAGATCGTTGTCGATCGTTTTAGGAATACCGATAATATAGCAGTCGTAATCGATATGATTCATATAATCGGCAATCTTGGCGCAGGTGTCCATCGAGTCGTTACCGCCATTATACAAAAAATACCGGATGTTGTATTTTTGGAAAATATACAAAAGACGGAGGTAATTGGAATCATCCTCACGAAAGTCTTTCAATTTGTATCTGACGGATCCGAAAGCGGATCCAGGGGTGTGTTTCAACAATTCGACGGTTTCTTCGTCCTGGTCCTTCAGAAAAAAGAAATCTTCGTTCAAGGCGCCTTTGATCCCGTGTTTCATGAAGATGACATCCTTGATGTTCGGGTTTTTTCTGGCTTCGCTGATAACGCCATAAGCGGAAGCGTTGATTACGCTCGTGGGACCGCCTGATTGTCCGTAAAGTAAATTACCCTTCAACATGTCCTGACTTACCTCTCTTTTGTTTCGATTGCCTTTTCTTCCTTCAACCAGTAACTACTTCCGTAAGGCGTTCTTTCCATTAGACCGTAATCTATCAGGCTGCGCCTTATCGTCGCGTAATCCGGATTGATCTGTTCAAGGATCGCGTTTATCTCTTTTTCAGTATAACAGATTCCCTTTGTAAAGCAACCAGATACAATATAAAAGGCGACAAATTGTTTTCGCCTTTTTGTTGGCATGACCGGCATCCGCAAAGGATCCTTAGATGGAAAAAAACTTTGCATGACGGCTTCGATTTCTTCTTGTGTTGGTTTTTCGTATAACATACTAGTCTACTCCATAGCGACTTCGCGTTTCACGAAAATGTCATGATTGAGTTCCGATGGCTCTGTATTCTGAAACACATTGTCGAGATTGTTTTGTTCAAGGTATTCTAGGAATTCATCCATTTTGCATAGCGATGCAAGCCGCGAAAGGTCGGAAATTCTCGGAAGTTCCCGCTTGACGACTTCCATATGCATCGCGTCCTGGAATTCTTGGACAGGTGCGACAGTGACAAAATCGTATATTTTGACTTTTCCGTGAATTTGGGGATAAAGGGAAATATTGCGGCGTTGTTGCCAAATTCTTGGAATCGTCGGCGTCGACAGCATGTAAATCGCTGCCGGAGCCAGACTTTCGATTCCTTCCGTGAAGACATCGCTTGTGATAATAATATCGAGCGCGCCATTCTGGAATGATTTGATGATTCGAAGCCGTGATTGCAGATCAACTTCGGGTGTGAATACCTCGGTGTTCACACCAAACTGGAATTCCAGTGTCCGTTTCAATTCGTCAGTTTGGGTATGATCTACGTAAATGATGACTCTTTTACGTACGGATGTCATGAAAATGCGGAGAAAATCAACGGTCTTGTTAAAAGCTTTTTCCACAACACGTTCCTTCTGCAATCTGTATAAGGCGGCTTTTTCCGGCGATTCGGCTCTCAAGGCCATGCCGGTCAGTTGGCGGAACTCGGAATATTCCGGCACGATGAGTTCGCTCATGATAACGTTATATTCGTATTCATTATGCGATTTGCCAAGCAGATTCTTCAAGGGCTGGCTTGACAGTTCGTTGCCTATGATTTGTTCCAATTTATCTCTTGAATCTTCAGAAAGCCATGGCATCGGAGTTGATGAAAGCCCGATTCTGGCGCTATTATCAAGATATTCGCAGTCTTTGAAATCATTGCTTTCAACCAAAAGATGGCATTCATCGAATATATAGAACGAATAATTCTTGTTTTTATGGAAAGCCGCTTGAAAATTCTCGGAGGCGAACACTCGGTATGAAGCAAACACGAAAATGAAGTCATCTTTGAGTTTCAAACGCAGAATTTCTCCCAGTTCGACTTCCCTGACATCCTCTTCGTTTGTCAAAAAATATCTTTGTTTGCCGGGATACTTATTTGCGACGATTTTCTCCCATTCGGCAATGGCATGCAAATTGGGAGCGACGATCAAGGCGACCGCACGGGGATATCTGACGGCATACTGGTCAAGGGCAAACATGCAGGTCATCATTTGATTACAGCCGTCTGGCAATGTGAATATCCCTTTCCAGTCAGATGATACGAGCAAATCAATGGCTTCTTGCTGACTTGCCCGCATCCGGTATTTGACACGATCTTCGAACAAATATTCATACGGGCTTGAAGATACGGCCAGGCTGGCAAATTCGGCCCTGACGCTTTGCGGAAGCGGTACGCACCATACGTTGTCGGCTTTGTTTCTCCATTCGCTTTCGAACTCGCCTTTATAGGAATCAATCCTCAAATGATCTCTTTGGTCCCATGACACGAAAATATCCGTGGCATCAAGTGGATCAACCGGTCCGAAAAACGGTCCATGGAAACAAATGGTATCCTTACCTTCCGATAGAAAAATGATCTGGTCAAGAGGATACTGGTCGTGTTTCGGTACCGACACTACGATTTCCAATATTCCCGCTGCGACAAGATAAGACAGATATTGCAGAAAACGTTGCTCGTAAAACGGCAGATCCATCTTGAATCTGTCAACAATTTCTTTTTTTATTATTGACTCGACTTCATCATCCCGATGAAGCATGAAAACTTCCTTTTCGCGGTTGTCAAGATGACAAAGCGAAACAATGAAACGCATTTTCCCGCCCTGGGATACAAACTGTAACAGGCTATCCTTGGAAGCCATGATCCAGTCATATTCCAAAGAATACATCCTGACTTCCACCAATTCGGATGTTCTTAACAAAGGCAGAAAATTCTTTTCGAATCCGTCTTTTTCCCGACGCGACAAATAGATAGGCAGTTTGACGTTCTTAATCGGCATTTTTTTCACCTTTTTTGAATTTCAAAATGAAAATGTTTTTTCTTTGCTAAACATATAAATATATTTATTCTTTATTATCATTTTTTATAGTAGGTCATCCGAAACATGGCTAAATCGGGCATACTATTATTGTTTATATTATATCATCATCTTATAGCTTTGTATTCTGTTTATTTGATTTTTATGTATGAAAAAGACGTTTTTACCATTTATTTGATAATTTTATGAAAATAAATTTGAAAAAAATATTAAATAAACGACATTTTATGTCATTTGTAGTGTTTGATAAAATTAGCCGGTATAAAATCGTTTTTTTTCGATAAATGACAAATTTTGCATTCTTTATTTGCTTTAGCATACAATACAGTCCGGCAGAGTCATCATAAGATTCTTCACTATTCTTATATTTGCTGTTTATGCATAAAAAAAGTTTATTCCATTTCTGAAATAAACCTCGAATTCTCTGGAGCAAGCGAGGGGAATCGAACCCCCAACAGTTGCTTGGGAAGCAACGGTTTTACCATTAAACTACACCTGCACTCTTTGCGATAAATAATATACAATGAAACCGTTATAAAATCCAGCGTTTTTTTCGAAAAACGTCGTATATAATAAAAAAATAAGGATGCCCTGCGGACATCCTCATTTCATTCATTCTGTTTTGTTTTTCGATTTTTCCAAGATATCGCCAAACAGTTTTCTCACTTGTTTGTCTTCGAGGAACGGTAGGAGATCATCGACCGCGAGCTTATCGTTTTCTGTCTCTTGTAGTTCGTTAAGCAACTCATCGATCTGTTCTTCTTCCAAAAACGGCAGAATCCCCTTTGGCGAAACGTTTATCGTTCCTTCCATAGCGCTTCTTAAAACCGTCATCAGTTGTTCCGGTTCAAGGAAGGGGTACAGATAAGGCACCTTGAAATCTTCTTCCGTAATCTCGCCTTTTACACATGCTTCCAAAAGACTGTTGAGATCCTCTTTGCACAGATATGGCAACATTTTCTTGATATTCATTTTCTTACCTCCATAATTTTCTTTTTTCCGCATCGGTCATCATTGAATTGATGCGATCGATCTGCAACGGATATTTTTTATCCCTGTACTTGTTTATCAGGAAGGCCCTTTCATCGTATGACAGCCTTGGCCATAGGTTGTCGCCAATTTCGATTCCTTCCTCCGTCATCAGGTACAAAGCGTATTCCCTTTCGGTCTGACTCAGCAAGTGAATGATCTTTTCCAATCCGACGCCTTTGATTTTTCCTGTCGCCGTCTCGTGTATCACCCAGTCACGGGAATGTTCTCGGAAAAGTTCTTCTCCGCCCTTGGGGGTAATGCTTTCATATAAACAAAGAATTTCTTCCACGCTTGTATTGTAAAACGAAGTCATTTCCGCCAATGTGTCGACCGATGGCAAGGCTTTTCCGGTTTCCCACTTGGAAACCGCCTGATGTGACACTAACAGAACATTGGCAAGATCTTCCTGCGTCATATTCTTTTTTTGTCTCAATTCGCATAGTTTGTTTCCAATTTTTACCATGTCGAGCATTCCTTGTCACCTTCTCTCTTCCGGATCCGTCAAACATAGTATATGCGATTTTAAGAAAAAGATAAAGCAACTGGTGGTAGAAATGCTTCAAACGTGCTTTTTGACATATGTTACTTAATATATAAGGTTGACAAAAACCGCTAAATAGCGGATAATAGTATTGTTAAAAACGACGTTTTTAAAGGAGGATTACCTAGTAAAAATCAATAACCCTTGTAATATTGTCAAGTCCATAATACTCTTTCGGTATTAAGCCGGACTGAACAATTCGAAAAGGATTAAAGCCTTTTACACATATGCTTGATACAACCTTTTCACGAAAAGCTTCGTTTGCTTTTTTTTTGTTCGGTCCGACAAAAATATATAATTATTGAGAACAGGAGAGAAATATGTCATTAAAAAACATCTTGGAAAAGTATCCCCGAAATGAATCCAGCCTGATTAAAATTCTGTTGGAATTTCAGGATACGAAGAAAGACAACAGCATCTCTGAATCGGAAGTCAAGGAAATATCAGATTACCTTGGCGTTCCTGAAAGTAAAATTTGCAGCGTGATTTCCTTCTATTCGTTCTTCTCTTTCAATCCCCGCGGCAAATATGTCATCCTTGTTTGCAAGGATGTTCCGTGTTTTGTCAATTCCCAGGTCTCCATCAAGGATGCTCTCGAGGAATCGCTCGGAATCAAAATGGGAGAAACGACAAAAGACGGTCTTTTCACGCTGGAATACACCGGATGTCTCGGTTGTTGCGACAATCCCCCGGCTATTGAAATCTCCGGGAAGACATATTGCGGTCTGACTTTAAAAAAGGTCAGAGAAATCATTGATGAATACAGGAGGATGGCATAATGTTGGAAATGAAACTGGTATCCAAGCGTTGCGGAGTCATCGACCCGCTTTCAATCAAAGATTATATCGACAACGGCGGATACAAAGCGTTAACAAAAGCTTTGGCCGATGGAAAAGAGAAAACAATCTCTGAAATCCAGGCTTCAAAAGTTCGGGGCCGCGGCGGCGCCGGCTTTCCTCTAGCTATTAAAATCTCATCAGTTGCCAAAGAAATAGCCGATGTCAAATATCTTGTCTGCAATGCCGACGAAGGCGAACCAGGAAACTTCAAGGATCGCTATCTTATGGAAAACGATCCTCATGGCATGATCGAAGGCATGGTCATTGACGCTTATCTTACCGGAGCCACTAAGGGATACATATATATCCGCGGCGAATATCAGAAAGCCCAAAAAATAGTTGAAACCGCTCTCGAAGCCGCCAAAAACGCCAACTATCTCGGCAAAAACATTTGCGGAGCAGGATTCGATTTCGACCTCGAAATTCGTTCCGGTGCCGGTTCATACGTTTGTGGTGAAGAATTCGCTTTGCTGGAATCAATCGAAGGAAAACCCGGACGCAGTCGCGTTAAACCCCCGTTCCCGACCCAAAAAGGTTTGTTTGGTAAACCGACTCAGATCAACAACGTCGAAACATTCGCAACTATCCCCGTCATCATTCTCATGGGCGGAAGCGAATATCAGAAGATTGGCACTCCAACTTCTACCGGAACCAAACTTGTTTCGTTATGCGGAAACGTCAGGAACAAAGGCGTTTATGAAATTCCGTTCGGACTATCCTTACGCGAAGTTATCGATAAACTCGGTGGCGGAGTCGATGGTGGCCATAAAATCAGAATGGTTCAACTAGGTGGAGCATCTGGTCCGATCATTCCGGAAAGCATGATCGACCTTTCGATCGATTTTGACCATTTCGATGTTTTCTCAGCTAAAGCCGGATCCGGCGCCCTGATCGTCATTGACGAACGTGCGGACATGTTCGAAATCTTACAAAGAATCATGGAATTCTTTGTTCATGAATCTTGCGGAAAATGCACTCCCTGTCGGGAAGGCAATCTCCAACTCTTAAAGATCATCAATCGTTTCGTGGAAGGCAAAGGCCGCAAATCCGATCTTGAAACTCTTTCCATATTGACAAACGTCATGAAAAACACGTCGCTTTGCGGTCTCGGACAAGCATCGCCGACAGCTATCATTTCGACAATGCGTTATTTCCCGGACGAATATGAAAAACGTCTGGCGAAAGACGAAATGTGAGGAGGCGCACCATGATAAATTTGAAAATCAACAATATCGAAGTCAGTGTTCCGGAAGGAACAACGATTCTTGAAGCTTCCAGAGCCAACGGAATCAATATCCCGACATTATGCAATTATCCCGATCTCGGCATCAAAGCCGAATGCCGGGTCTGCGTCGTCGAAATCGAAGGCCGTCGCGGTTTGTCGACATCCTGCTCCACCATATGTGAAGACGGTATGGTAGTAAAAACCAACACACCGGATGTCATCACCGCCAGAAGAACGATCACTCAACTGCTTCTTGCCGACCACGATGTCGATTGCCCGAGTTGCCCGAAAAATCTGAACTGTGAACTACAGGAACTTGCCAACCGACTCAATATCGTCGACAATCCTTTTGACCATGTGGAATTTCCGCAACCTGTCGATGAAGACAATCCTTCGATCATCCGCAATCCCAACCGTTGCATAAAATGCGGACGCTGCATCGAAGTTTGCCGCGAAGTCCAGGGAATCGATGTTCTCGAATACATGGGCCGCGGTGTTTCCGAAGCCATTACGCCGGCTTTCGGCCGTAAACTCAATGACCTCTTCTGCACTTACTGCGGACAATGCACGAGCGTTTGCCCGGTTGGTGCCATCGTTGAAAAGGATGATACCGACTTGGTCTTCCAAGCGATCAACGATCCTTCGAAACATGTGATAGTCCAAACCGCTCCTGCCATCAGGGTTTCCCTGGGCGAAGAAAACGGAATGAACGCCGGGACGGTTGTCACCGGAAAACTGGTTTCCGCTTTGAGAGCTCTCGGTTTTGACGAAGTGTTCGACACCGATTTCACCGCCGACCTCACGATTATCGAAGAAGGAAACGAACTGATCCAACGCATTACCACGGGCGGCGTGCTACCGATGATGACGTCTTGCTGCCCGGGATGGATCAATTTTGCCGAACAGGAATTCCCGGAAATTCTTCCGAATATCTCCAGCTGCAAGTCGCCGCAACAAATGTTCGGCGCCTTGGCCAAATCATATTACGCCGAAAAGATCGGTGTTAACCCGAAAGATTTGTTCGTTGTTTCGATCATGCCTTGTACAGCCAAGAAATATGAGTGCAAACGCGAAGAAATGCAAGTTAATAAGGGTATTCAGGATGTTGATGTCGTTCTCACAACCCGCGAACTCGGCAAAATGATCAGACAGGTCGGAATCGACTTTGAAAATCTCAAGGAATCCGAATTCGACGCTCCCTTCGGCATCACCACCGGAGCCGCCGCCATCTTCGGCGCCACCGGCGGTGTCATGGAAGCCGCCGTCAGAACGGTTTACGAAGTCGTCAACAAGGAAGAACTGAAAAGCCTCGATTTCAAAGGCCTGCGTGGTCTTGACGGAATCAAAGAAGCAACTGTCACGCTTGGCGGTCAGGAAGTCAAAGTCGCAGTATGCCACACATTGTCTAAAGCCCGCATTTTGGCCGAACAGGTAAAAAATGGCACTTCCCCCTATGCTTTCATAGAAGTTATGGCATGCCCGGGCGGATGCATCGGCGGCGGCGGACAACCTTACGGCACTGTGAACAAGATCCGTTCGAAACGTATCGATGCCACCTATAATGTCGACAAAGACATGCCGATCCGCAAATCGCACGAGAATCCCGCCATCAAATCCATTTACGAGAATTACCTTGAAAAACCGCTCGGTCATAAGAGCCATCATTTACTTCATACGACTTACACTTCCAGAAATAAAAACTGACAATATCATTACTATATATCATAGAAAAGGCCGGGAATCACTTTCCGGCCTTTCGCTTAAATTTATCACCATTACGGATTTAATTCATTAAAACAACACAATCTAAACATATAAATGCAATAATTCCATTGTATAATCATACATATCCAAGTTACACATTCTTACTAACGGGAGACCATCATGAAAAGAAACATCGGTTTCGCTTTTCTTTTGATTATCGCCTTGTTGTTATCAGGCTGCACGCTTGACGGATCAGATACCGCAATTATCACTAACCAATTGAATTCCGACGACACTCGGGTATCTTTCGATACTTTTGACGACACCATCACTTTTTATAACACGGAAATAACTTCGACAAACGGAGTTGTAAATATAAGCCAAAATATCGTCACGATAAACACTGCCGGTGTTTATCTTTTTTCCGGTTCGTCTTTGAACGCCAGAATAGTGGTTAATGCTGGCGATGAAGATAACGTCTTTCTCGTCTTGTCCGGTTTGGATCTGACATCTTCCGAAGATGCTCCGATAACGATAACAAATGCCGACAAAGTCATCATAAATCTTGTCGAAGGAACCATAAACACGCTGACGGATTCCGCTTCTTCCTTGAACGATCATTCAGCTTGTATCTCTAGTTCGGACGATCTATCCATAAATGGTTCCGGCTCCCTTACGATAAATGCCAATTACAAGAACGGTATTGATTCCAACGACGATCTGGTGATCGCCGGTGGCAACATCGCGATTTTAGCCGATAATGATGCTATTAAAGCCAATAATTCATTTACCATGACAGAAACGACGCTAACGTTAGAATCCGACAATGACGGAATCCACGTGGAAAGCGATGAATCATCTCTCGGAAATGTTTTACTTATTTCCGGCACACTTTCCGTTTCGTCATATGGCGATGGCATAGATGCGAGTAACCAGGTTGTTATATCATCCGGAACATACAATCTTGTTTCCGGGGTAGGCAACTCCAATATCGACTCTGTCAGCGGAAAAGGCATAAAAGCGACGTCCTTGATCATGATCAAGGACGGAGAGTTCACAATCAACTCCAAGGACGACTCGATCCACTCGAATGACGATTTACGGATAACTGGAGGCAACTTTGATATCTATTCTGGCGACGATGGCATTCATTCCGACACTTCATTGGAAATATCCGGAGGCACATTCAACATTGCCAGAGCCTATGAAGGCATCGAATCGCTTTCGCTCGAAATTTCCGGAGGTTTCATTTACATCAACTCTAGCGACGATGGAATCAACGGCGCGGACGGTACGGATTCTTCCGGCACTTTCGCTTGGGATCCGCATGCGGGAGGAGGAATGTCATCCGGCAACGCTTCTTTGAAAATCACCGGCGGAACTATTTATATCAATTCAATTGGCGACGGCGTAGACATAAATGGATCGATTTCCATGTCTTCGGGAGCATTGCTTGTGGCCGGTCCGACATCAAGCGACAACGGCGCCATCGATTATGACGGGTCGTTTACGATCAATGGCGGCTTGCTGGTATGCGCCGGATCATCGGGAATGGCGCAAAACGTCAGTTCCGGTTCTTCCCAGACAACCGTTCTCATCACATTGTCCTCCACGACTTCCAGAATGTTCCACCTGGAAAGCGCAGACGGAGAAAACATTGCCACTCTGTCTCCTGGTAAATCATACCAATCTATTCTCGTATCATCTCCAAAACTTAATGTCGGTTCTTCATACACAATATATATCGGCGGCGATATGACTGATTTCGCCACCGAAATATACGGATATTATGACGGCGGCACCTATGTCGCAGGAACCGAATATGCGACCTTCTCGATAAGCCAGACCATTTCCACAGTCGGAAGCAGCATGTACAGGTGATCGCCATGAGCCAAAGCGTATTCACAAGATATGAGGAAAAGTACTTGCTTACGGAAAAGCAGAAAAATGACATGTTTGGCTGTCTTGCCCATTATCTGCCTTTTGATTCGCATTCTCCGAACGGAGCAAGTTACAATGTCTACAGTCTGTATTTCGATACTTCCGACAACAATGTCATCAGACAATCCCTGGAAAAACCAAAGTTCAAGGAAAAGCTGCGGATCAGGTGTTATGAACCGCCAAAGAATGACTCGGATCCCGTTTTTCTCGAGATTAAGAAAAAGGATCATGGTATCATAAACAAAAGCCGCATCGTCATAGGATACGGCAAAGCGTTGGAATTTGTGGCGACAAAACAGATACCGGCTTTTCTATCGGACGACTACTTCACTAACCGAGTCGCAAACGAAATAGAGTACATGCTGGAACAGAACACGTTGACGCCAAGCTACTTCATCTGTTACAAGAGACAGGCTTTCGCAGCTAGGGAAACATACTTCCGCGTAACATTCGATCACGACATCTTATACAGAAACACCGAACCTTCCTTATTGGATCTGGAAGGACAGCCGGTCATTCCGGCAGACAAATGGCTGATGGAAATCAAAGCCGAAAACAATTATCCGTTATGGCTCGTCCGCAAATTATCCGAACTGGGGCTCGCAAATCAAAGTTTCTCCAAGTTTGGCCGGGCTTACCAAAATACACTAAAAGGAGAATTTTGATATGTTACTAAGTATTTTCGTTCTTGACACTGAAACCCTGACTCTTGGCAATGTCGTGCTTGTCATGCTTTTCGCCACCATCCTCGGAGCCGTGCTTACCGGCATTTACGCCCTGACGCACAGACTGCTTGGCTTTGACCGTTCGTTTTGCGTAACCCTTCTGATGTTACCGATAATTGTTTCCATCATCATCATGCTTGTATCCAACAACATCGCGAGGGCTTTCAGCTTGGCTGGCGTGTTCACCCTGATCAGGTTCAGATCAACGCTTCCGGATACTCGCGATATCACCTATGTATTCGCCTCCGTGGCAATCGGCCTAATCGTCGGCATGGGATACACCGGCTACGGTATCATTGTAACTGTATTCATTTCTTTGATTCTCGTCGTTCTCAACCTGGTCAAATTCGATGCGGAAAAGGCGACCAAAGCCAAACTGAAAATAATCGTTCCCGAGAGTCTTAATTATCCGAATGCTTTCGATCAGGTTTTCAGTAAATACTTGGAAAGCTACAAGCTTCACAAGGTCAAAACAATGGATTTCGGGACCACTTTCGAACTGACGTATTACATCAACATGAAAAGCGAAAGCAATCAAAAGAAGTTTATCGACGATTTACGGGTCAAAAACGGGAATCTCAACATCACCATGACCAGCGAATATGTCAAGTCGGTGACAGAAGACTAAAAAAGAATAAAAAAATATCACACCGGGAATGTGATATTTTTTTGATACATTGCCAAATATAAAGGAAGCGCCTGTGCTTTTATCATGTAAGTTTTTCTGGCTTGTGATAGAAATATCCTTGCTGAAGCGGACAGCCAAGATTCAACAGGGTATCGCTTTGATCCTTGGTCTCCACTCCTTCGGAGATTATCTCTTTCTGACCGATATCAGCGATGTTCTTGATCATCTTGATGATTTCCTGATTCTTCTTATCGAAGATATGGTCGATGAATATCTTGTCGATCTTGATGATATCGAAAGCAACGCATTCCAGAATCGCCAGAGACGAGTATTCCTTGCCAAAATCATCCAGGGCTATCAGGTAATTGTCATTTTTGTAGGAAGCGATTCGGATGTTGCATTCGTCAAGACTGTTGATGAATGTCGCCTCGGAGATCTCAATGCAGATATCGCTATGCTCGACATGGTATTTATCCGCCGAGTCATTCAAATAATTCAGGAATCTGTAATCCATAAATGATCCGGGAGCCAGGTTCACGGTGAGTTTGGTCTTGCTGTACTCCGGTTTTGTCCTGATGATCGAGAATGATCTGACGGCTTCTTCTATCATGTATTTGTCAAGCTGTTCAAGCAAGTTGAATTCCTTGGCAACTGAGAAAAGGACGAGCGGAGATACGAATCCGAGTTCGGAATCATTCCAACGAGCAAGTTCTTCGACATAAACGGCATCCTTGGTGATCGAATCAACAGTCTTCTGGAAGTGAACCTCGATTTTATGTTCATCCAGGGCTTTTTTTAGTTTGGTTGCCGTTACGATGTTTTTCTTCAGGGCTTCGCCCATGTATCTTTCATAACGAATGATGGTAAATTGATTCTCCGGTTTGCTTTGCTGCATCGCCAGCGATGCCATCGGAATAAGTTTGTCAAGTTGTAGAGTGTTGTCCGGATATGAAGCATAACCGATCCGCTTGTCAATCTGGATGATCTGATCACCGATTCTGTATGTGTTCGAAACCATTTTGCGAAGATTTGCAAGCATCTCTTCTAACGAATCTGCTTTCTCATTCAGTATGACAACAATGAAACGATCTCCAGAAAAACGGGAAATTATATAATTGCCATCCTGCCAATCCTTGAGTTCGTCGGCTATCTTCACGATTATCTCGTTGCCGGCGTGGTAGCCGTAATAATCATTGATTCTGGTGAAATTCCACAGATCGATAAAGAACATTGTTGCTCTTCTCACATTGCGTAGACACGCTAATGTTTCATAAAGTCCTTGCTGGTTAAGAAGTCCGGTCAGCTGATCGTGGATTCGATCCTTGACCTGTCCTGTAACGATAATGTCTGTGATCTCATGACCGGTAGCGATTATCATTTCGATTTCGTTCTTCCCGTCCGTAATCGCTTCAAAACTCCAGTATATCCAGATCCTTTGTCCTTTTTCTTCGACTTCGACAGTACTCTGGCAATGGCCTTCCGATCTAAGTTTTTCCATCCATATATCGAAATCAATTCCGAAGAGGTTTTCCAACGAATGATAATTCTTTCCGTAAAAATCCTCAAGTTTCATACCGTAAGTAGAAGCTGTTTCTTCGGTAACGAATCTGACAAAGCCTCTTCTGTCAAAATTGAATAACAGGTCAGGAATGGCTTTTTTGGCTTTTTTGGTGTTTTCTTTCTTTTCGGCACCGATAATACTATCATTGTTATGCGATATCAGCGACGAAGTCCCGATACCGTCATTGTAATAGTATGAATACAAGTATCCGCAAGATGCAGCGCTTGGAATCGGGATCATCGGATTGTTAACGTATTCCAGATTGACCCGGATTTTTTTTCTGCCTTTGGCGATGAACAGATCGTTGTGTTTCATTTCGATTTCTTCCTCGTACCAGTTCGATTCCATGGAATACAGGAAGAAGTGATTGATGATCGAGAAGATAACTGCTGAGCCGATGATGATAATCGGAATCAAATTGACAAACAGGCTGTCGTTTCCTGAACGCACAAAAGTGGGATACAGTATCAATCCCAACGTGTAGAAAACATAACGCTTTTTGCCGATAAGATAATCTTTCTTCATGTCGATCACTCATTTCCGAATTCTATTGAATGATAGTCCGGAAAATCTCCATTGTATTCATTGACGTATTTTTCTACTTTTCGGCTTCAGCATAGCCAAAAACAGATCATTACTTCCCTTTTTAATTGTTCTCCATTATTATTATATAATTAGTAAATACCTTAAAACAGCGCGGATATGTCGTACTTTTTGACATAATGAAAAAAAATCGGCCTTTTTTGACCGATTTTCTGAGGTTTTTTTATTTATAAAATGTTTTTCTTCAGGTATTTCATCATGAACATGTCGAAGTTGATGTCGAAGTCCTTTTCAATCAGTTTTGTGAACTTTTCAATCTTTTTCCTGTTTCCGTCCATATGCAGGACATTATAGCACCTGAACAGAGCTTCTTCGTAAGAATCATACTCTTCTAGCTTGAAATGTGAGAGCGCCTTATAGTAAAAAAAGTATTCTAGCATATAATAGTATTCGTAAGTCGTGCCTCTCTGAATACCCTTTTCGCACAAATCTACAACTTTGGCGTAATTTTTCTGCACTCCGTGAAGTTTGCAAAGGCGCATCAGGATCAGAGAATAAATCGCATCATTGTCTCCGCTCATGATGTTTTCTCCTGTATCGAAAAGGGAAGTCAACTTCTTAAGAAGTTTCTTTTGCTGATCTTTCTCCACGATACTGAGCATAAAGCTTAAAATCAACACTTCGATATCCGTAAAAAAGTTTTGCTTGAGAACTAGCGGATAATTGATCAATTGGGCAGTCAAATACATCGTCTCGTCCTTGGATTTTCTTCCCATGAAGTAATCGTACATGATGAGAGCGTGCTGGAAGTATAACTTTCTATCTTCGTTTAAAATGAAGTCTTTTTCAAGAATTTGCTTAATATCTTGCGCCTTGTGTAAATCTTTATTAACAACGGCGTTATAGAAATCGTTTATTTGCTTATATTGAAGTGAACTCTCCCTTTCAAATTCATGCATTAGCTTTTTTGATGGAATTCCTAATTTATTTGCGAATTGTTCAATTTTTTCGTATGTTATCTCACATTCTCCGCTCCGGTACCTTTGATATTGTCGCAAAGAAACAACTCCGTCGACAAAATCTTCCTGTGAGATTTTTCTCCCGTAGCGTATTTTTTCCAAATAATTGCTAATTTCCATAGAATTCATGCATTATCACCCATTTTTGCCAAAAAATACGACATATCTGCGCTGTTTTTTATATTTTTTTTGCGTTATCATATAAGCGAAAAGGGAGGTATTAATTATGAAAAACTTGGTTAGAATCTTTGTAGCAGCTCTCGTGGTAATGGCATTCATCGGCTTGGGAAAAGCCTATATGGTTCAAAAAGCACATGTAGATAACAATCAGATCGTCTTGGTTGACTTCGAAGATTCCGGCGAACCCGAATACATCGCTCGCTAATTATTCATTAGCGAAGATCATCGAAATCTAGCAAAGGACGGTAAAAAAGTATGCAGAGACAAGAATTCATGGTTGAACTAGGTGGAATAATCGGAACGATACACACCTATACTAGAAATCCGTTCATGGTAGGCTATACAACGGAATTGAAGAAGGCTATACGCCATAACGATGTCGACACCACCAAAATCGTGCTTGACAAGGTGATTGACTGGTATAGCGATGAAATCGACAAGATCAACAGCGATGAATATGTTTTCAACAAGAGCATGCACAGAAAAGCGTATGGAATCTTGTTGGAATACAGACAGTCTTTGCAGGCATAAGTTGATTTCCGGTTTTGAGTTGCCGGTCCTTCTGACATAATCTACTAACATTTTCCTCAAGAAACATTATAACACGAATCATTTTCCAAAAACACTATATTTGCACCCTTTTATTCTCCGATAACTGTTTTCCCTGAAAAGCGAAGAAATGTCTTGCCCCCATCGATATGGCAGGATTTTCTTCGCTTTTCCTATAAAAACATAATTATAAGATAAAAAAAAGACGGAAAAGCCATTTGCTTTTTCCGTCTTGATTTTAGCTGGCAGGGCTAGAGAGATTCGAACTCTCGGTCTCGGAGTCAGAGTCCGATGCCTTAACCACTTGGCTATAGCCCAATCGGTCTGGTGCGGTTGATGGGATTCGAACCCACACGTCGTTGACACTACCGCCTGAAGATAGCGCGTCTGCCAGTTCCGCCACAACCGCATAGATACCGCATTAGTTATTATATCATAATCTATGAAAAAGAAAAGGAAAAAATTCTTCCGAAAATCCAAATATTATACTTTTGTATTTGTTAGATATATGTTATTATTCATTATGCATTTTGATACTTGCTACGGAAGGCGGTCATAACGAATTGTGAAGGAAGACAGACAGAAAAAAACACCTTTTGTAACCAAACTTGAAGAGTACGCCATGAAGAACGTATCCTCATTCGACGTACCCGGCCACAAACTTGGCAAAATAAAAACCGACTTGATGGATTTTACCGGTATAAACACATATGCCCTTGATTCGAACGCCCCGATCGGACTTGACACTTTAGGAAAACCGACCGGAGTCATCAGGGAAGCCGAGAAACTCATGGCTGAAGCCTGTCATGCGGACAAATGCTATTTTCTGGTCAACGGAACCACTGTCGGCATTTTGTCGATGATCATGGCGATATGCCGTGCCAACGATAAAATAATTCTTCCGCGCAACGTCCACAAATCCGTCATCAACGCTCTTATTCTAAGCGGAGCCATGCCGATATTCGTCAAACCGGATATCGATTCCGAACTCGGAATCGCAAACGGTGTCAGCCTGGAAACCTATCAGGAAGCTATTGAACAACATCCGGACGCCAAAGCGCTTTTCATTATAAATCCCACTTATTTCGGAGTAGTATCGGAAATTGAAAAGATCACTGCGCTTGCCCACGAACACGATATAGTCGTGTTGGCGGATGAAGCGCACGGAACCCAGTTTTATTTCTCCGATCTTCTTCCCATAAGTGCCATGGATGCCGGCGTCGACATCAGCGCTTCTTCTTTTCACAAAACTTGCGGGTCCCTTACGCAGAGTTCGGTTCTTCTTACCAAAGGCGGCCGGATCGACCACATCAGATTGGAAGCGACATTGAACATGCTGCAAAGCACATCGCCAAGTTCGCTATTGATCGCAAGTCTTGATTCATCCCGCAAAACCCTTTATTTCGAGGGAAAGGACCGAATAGCCAAGCTTATTGCCGCCGCTGAAAAACTTCGTGACAATCTGCGGACAGTCCCGGGAATCAAAGTGGTAGACCGCGATTACATCACCGAAAGAAACGGCTTTGATTTCGATCTCACAAAAATTGTTGTCAAAGTATCTGATCTAGGTCTTTCCGGATTCGAAGTCTACCAGAAAATGCGTAAAAACTACAACATCCAGCTGGAACTGGCGGAATCACATATCGTTTTGGCTGTTCTGACTATCGGAAACACCCAGGATGATCTCGAAAATCTTTTCTTTGCATTCAAGGATTTATCCCGCCGGTATTATAAAATCAGAAACCGGCTGCCTAAAATTAAATTTTCCTATCAGTTTCCGGAAACATACGTCCGTCCGCGCGATGCCTATCACGCTCCGAAACTGGAGGTCCCATTGGCGGAAGCCTACGATGAAATCAGTGCCGAATCCATCATGATTTATCCTCCGGGTATCCCGCTTTTGATTCCGGGGGAAGTCATTACCCAGGATGTGATCGACGATATCGAATTCTATTTGAAAAAAGGATCGGTGATCCATAGCGAACTAGACAACGGTCAGGTCCGGATCATCGACAAGGAACATTGGATAAAATGGGAAGGTGACGACGATGATTTTTGAAAAAGTTGATCTTTCGTTTCAAAGTTGCAAATCGAAATACGAGGAATCTGATGTCGTTCTTTTCAGCGCGCCCATGGATGCGACCACTTCTTTCCGTCCGGGCACAAGGTTCGCCGGTAATGTTATAAGAGTCGATTCCATCGGAGTCGAGTGGTACAGTCCGTATTGCGACAAAAGCCTGAAAGACTACAATACATGCGATATTGGTGATCTCGATCTGCCGATCGGAGATGTGGAAGGCGCCCTCGGAGAAATCTATGACGTTTCCAGCCAAATAATCAAAGACGGCAAGAAAACCATGATGGTGGGCGGAGAACATCTGGTGACATATCCGGTGGTAAAAGCCTACCATGAAAAATATCCGGATCTGTTTCTGATTCATCTTGATGCCCACACGGATCTACGCGAAGAGTTCTTCGGCATGAAGTTTTCCCACGCAACCGTCATCAGACGCTGCCACGACCTTCTGGGCGATGGCCGCATCTATCAATACGGCATCAGAAGCGGAGACAGAGACGAATTCCTATTTGCGAAAAGCGGTCATGTTTTCCAACAAAAATACGATCTCGACGGAATTGAAAATTTACCTGAAATAATCAAAAACGCCCCGGTGTATATCTCGATCGATCTGGATATACTCGATCCGTCGGTCTTTCCGGGTACCGGCACTCCCGAACCCGGCGGCATCACGTTCAAGGAACTTCTTGGAGCCTTCGATGTCTTTGCCAAACTGGAAAATGTCGTTGGAGCCGACATTGTGGAACTTTCTCCCTATCTTGATCCGTCAGGCGCATCCAATGCCGCAGCCGCCAAAGCCCTCAGGGAAATGATTCTGATCCTGCATAAATAAAAACAGCCAAATGGCTGTTTTTTTTGTATTCGTAACCGAATCTACAGATTGAATACTATCAGAATGACATTCAATACGAAAACAACGATCGAGGTGTAAAACCAGTAACGGATCTCCTCGTATTTTTGTTTTCTGTACATCTGGTAAGCTACCGCCAATGCGATCACGAACACGAGACCGAGTGCAGCCCATGTCGGAAGCACAGTACCGGGTGAGCCGTCCGCATGTAATTGAACAACCATTTCCGCGGGAAGAAAGAATGCGAAGACAATATCGATCACTGCGACAAGTCCTATATAGATGATAGAAGTCAGTCTGTTATGTTTGATCATACTACTTCCTCCTTTTTTTTCTGTTGCAGGAAATTATGGAGAGAATCCATTCCGAAAGAAAGCACAAATACTCCGGCAATGATTCCGGCAATGCAAATCCACTGGATAACAGCTCCGCCCCGTATAAAATATGATAAATCGAATAGAGTAAACGAATAGTATATCCCGTAAGTTATAACACCGTCCAACACAGCGAATATTTCGGCAAAGGAGAAATAGAGAAGACACGCGGAAAGGCTCCAAAGAGAATCTCTCAAAATTAGTTTTTCCACCCTGTCGAAAAGAATAAAATCGATCAGCATCATCACTGGCGTAAATATATAGATAAAGAAATATTCCCATGTCGTAATCATTCCGAAGAACGCGGATGCAGTATAATGCAATAAAGTGAGAAAGAAAAGAATGGATGTCACCAATATCATCACTGTCACGGTTTGTTTGGCCACAATCAGCCATTTTCCCGCTTTTTTTCTGTTTATTACAAGAATCAATATCATTGCGAGTACAGCAATATTGCTAAGTAAAGAAAAGTAATTGAACATCTGCCAAGGATATTCCCTTTTGATTATCATAATCACTAAGCCTGCCAGAATGCCAATTAAAAACACGATACGAAAAATAAGAACAAAACGCTTGTTTTCCAGTATTCTCATCACCTGATCATCATCCCCATTTCCAATCTTACTTCATGATTTGACGGATCTTTGTCGGAATATGAATAAAGATCGAATCCGCAAAGGAAAAAGCCGGTCTTCAGATAAAACGAAACAGCGTTGGCGTTAAGCGTCTGGGTTTCGAGAATGAGCATTCTCGCATTCAGCCTTTTCGCTTCCGTTATGGCAAATGCGATCAGGTTTGTTCCGATACCCTGTCTTCTCAGCGCTTCAATCACATATAATTCAGTGACCCGGAGACGATTATTCCAGGTTTCATGATCCAGTTCGATAAAAGCTACCAGTATGCCTTCTTCGAATATTCCATACGCTCTGGCATTTGGAACATAATCCTGGTAAAGAGTCATTTCGAATTGCTTCCTAACCGGTCCGGACATTGCTTCCCTTTCGAGGGAAAATACCGTTCCGTCCTGGTTTCCCGCAATCCTGAAGTAAGACTCCGTCACGTATTCATGCAAAACGGAATAGCCTTTGTATTGCACTTTGTCAAGCAAAACAGGAGCATTCATCATTTGTCCCCATACAAACTGTCCAGTAAACTTTTCACATCGCCGATTTCCGACTCGAACTCGTTGAACACCGTTTCGTCAAGCGGATGGAACAATCTGATTTCCAGGGTATCTATATTGTTGTTTATGGCGACATTCAAAGTGTTTCCCACAAAGGACACGGCAATTTTGTCGTTGTATTTCCGGTCGAGTTCCAACAACTTTTCCATGAACTGGGGCAAAAGCATCTCGAATGCTTTCAGTTCGTCTCTGGCAAAGGTCAGAAATTCCTTGTTAAAATCGATTGATTCGGTCTTGATCGTTTCATAACTGCCGAATCCCCATTTCTTACCTAATCCAGGTTGGATCAATAATAATTCCGTCGGGAAGTTTTTCGGGAATTCATATCTATACACACGTCCGAGAAATACCGTGACGACAGTGGTTGTCTTACCGTTCGAATGGACATCCTGAAGTTTGCAATCGGCTGATTCGAATCTGATATTCTTATATGTTCCGATCAGATAATCCTCCGAATGATAGCGATCAGATTTTTTTAGGAAACGCATGGATGCCACGTCTTCCCAGGCAAAGCCGCTCTCCGGATAATACTGGGTGCCCGGCAATACTTTTTCGATTAACGACGGCATGTACTTTTCCTTGAACGAGGAGCTGATTTTTTTAAATCTGGCATGCGCGGTTCCGGCCAAAAGGAAACCGCCAGCAAAAAAGCCCATCATCA
>ERZ795057.1339-NODE-1339-length-21516-cov-4.570756_pt1 | contig 21516 bp, 10 predicted proteins | sample MGYA00375141_ERZ795057 | MGnify/ENA primary metagenome ERZ795057 (study PRJEB30186, sample SAMN05720163) | activated sludge metagenome | isolation source: Anaerobic digester | place: Hong Kong | collected 2015-01-26 ... | reverse complement strand
AACAATGCAGGCTGTTCACTGCCGACCCGGCAAACATTGGAAGCGATCAGGAATTACCAGGAGGAGGAATCGCTCCATGGTGGCTACGAGGTCATGGCAGCATATGCCGACCAGGTCAAGCAGCTCCACCAGGAACTGGCCAATCTGATCCGGGCTAATCCGGAAGATGTCGCCTTGACCGAAAATGCTTCTTCCAGTTTCAACCGGGTCTTATACGCCTTTGATTGGAAACCCGGTGATGTCATCCTTACTTCGGACATCGAATACGGCAACAATTACCTCAATTACCTGTGGCTAAAAACCAAGTGGGATATCGAAATCCAGGTAGTTGCTTCGGATGAAAATGGCAGGGTTGACCCTAACGATTTTGCAAGGCAAATTCAAGCCAATACAAGATTAATTGCCGTTACCCATATGCCCACCAACAGCGGGATCATTTACGATGTGGCCGGTGTAGGTCAGGTCGCTCAACAATATGGAATACCCTACCTGGTCGACGCCTGTCAGACGGCCGGTCAACTGCCTCTCGATGTTCAGGAGATTGGTTGTGACTTTTTATGCGCCACCAGCAGGAAATATTTGCGGGGACCACGGGGCTTCGGTTTTCTTTATGTAAAGCCGTCCATCCTCTCAAAGATAAATCCACCCTGGCTCGACATGCACTCTTCGACCTGGTCCGGAATCGACTCCTTTGAAATGGAACATACCGCAAAAATGTTTGAACAATGGGAGGTTTCCTACAGCAATATGATGGGTCTTTATGCTGCGATGACTTATGCCAACAAGCTTGGACCGGAATTTATCTGGCAAAGGATTCATTACCTTTCAAAGTATCTGCGCCAGGCGCTGAATGAGATTCCCGGTGTTACCCTGCATGATCGCGGAGCCTACCTGGGAGGGATTATCAGCTTCACGGTTGCGGACCATCATCCGAAAGAGATTAAGGAAGCATTAGGCCGGCAGCACATCAACACCTCTTTAAGTCCCGCCGCCAGCAGTTACCTCGATATGCACCGAAAAGGTCTTTCCATGGTCAACCGGGCATCCGTACACTATTATAATACGGAGGAAGAAATATCCATGTTGGCCGATGCTCTGGGTCAGTTAGCCGTTTGAGCCGGAAGCTGATCGGCAATAACGATTGAGCTATCCGGTTTGCCCGGCCGGCAAATTCAAATTGTGCCAAGTCAATCGTTTTTTTATATTTAAGGGTGATGAATCGCTGCTATACGCTGGCGTAAGTCACTTAATGCACAAAAACAACAAACCATGAAAAGAAATTTCGCTTTCGCTGTGGTCGCAATCCTCAGCAGCTTTTTGGTTTTCGCATTCACTTTTGATCATGGCACCTCCTCGGCCGAAATGGCTATGGGCAAATTCAAGATCCCTAAAAAGGTAAATGCCGTCATCCAGGACAAGTGTTACGGTTGCCATAACCCAAATGCCCGCGGTGACAAATCAAAAGCCAAATTGGACTGGGATGGATTGGCTGGATTGTCCATGGCTGATCAGGCTATGAAAATGAAAGATATCGCCAAAGTACTTGAGGAAGGATCGATGCCTCCCAAGATGTTCCTGGACCGCAGTCCGGACAAAAAACTAACCGATTCGGAAACAGCGCTTCTATCGAAATGGGCGAATAAAATGGCCGGTAAGCTGAGTAAATAACCAGATTCAAACCATACATTTTAAAAGATAAAAGGTGATCGGATTCCGGTCACCTTTTTTTGTTCGCATTGGCCTGGTTCGCTTGATTGACCATAATTTGTAGATTTGCGGAACAATTGTTTACACCGTTCGTATGAAAAAATTTTTACTCGTCTGTTCGCTATCCATCACAATACTCGGCACCGCACTTCATGGTCAGGATATTGCTTCGGCCATCGGACTGCAACAGTATCAATCAAATTCCTTTAACGGCTATACTTTATTTGCTCCTTTCTTTTCCAAAACCGTTTATCTGATTGACAATTGCGGAAGCAGCGTCCATCAATGGACCGGAAATTATTTTCCGGCTGCCTCGGTGGATTTGTTGGCCAACGGGCACCTGATGCGGACCTCCAATACAGCGATAAACGCCAACCCTAATTTCGTCTTTGCTGGCGGGGGTGAATTAGTCCAGGAATTGGACTGGGATAGCAACGTGGTCTGGGAATTCCGTTATTCGGACAGTCTGCATCGCATGCACCACGATTTTAAGGTTTTGCCCAATGGCCATGTCATTTTCCCTGCATGGGAATTAAAAACCAGGGAAGAAGCAATTGCTGCCGGCCGCGACACGACCAAGCTACCCGACGGAGTCCTTTGGTCAGAAACCATTGTTGAAGTAGATCCTGAGATGGATAGCATTGTCTGGCAGTGGCACCTCTGGGACCATCTGATCCAGGACTTCGACTCGACGAAAATGAATTACGGTGTTATTGCAGAGCATCCTGAACTCCTGGACATCAACCTGAGTGGCGGACAGACAGCCACCGGAGGAGCCAACTGGCTGCATGTAAATACCATCGATTACAACCCGATGATGAATCAGATCCTGTTCAGCTCTCCTTTCATCAATGAATTGTTTGTTATCGATCACAGTACTTCTACCGCACAAGCGTCCGGGCATGCCGGCGGGAACAGTCTCCACGGAGGTGACTTCCTTTACCGCTGGGGCAACCCCCAGAATTACGATCACGGCACTGCTGCGGACCAGAAGATGTTCGGCTCGCACTCGGTAAAGTGGATCCCTCAGGGACTAAATGATGCCGGCAAAATCCTGTTTTTTAACAACGGACCGCATCTCGATGGCGTATATTCCTCGGTAGACATCATCAATCCACCGATTGATAATTATTCGCTGGGGCAATATGTCTACATCCCGGGGATAGCTTACGGACCTGCTGCCGCGGAATGGTCCTATCGCGCTGAGCCTCCGACTTCTCTTTTCTCACCCATTCTCTCTAATGGTCAACGTCTCCCCAACGGAAATACACTGATTGTCTCCGGGATTAATGGACGAATCCTGGAGATCGACCCGGAAGGACAAACGGTTTGGGAATACATCAATCCAATCATTCATACCGGCGCGATGGCACAGAGTGACACCATACCGGTTGTCAGCGGATTAAATGCCAATCTGATCTTTCGGGCAACCCGGTATGCTACCGATTTTGCCGGGTTCGCTGGTCAGGATCTGACCCCTCAGGGCCCACTGGAAATCCAGGACATCTTCACGACCGATTGCAGCATAACCCGGCGCCAGGAAATCCTGAAAGAATGGAGCGCTTTGTATCCAAACCCGGCTTCCAACGCCATCCATATCGAGTTGCCAAAAGCGGAGAGGAATGCTGTCCGCATTTACGACGCGCTTGGTCGTGAAGTGATGCATTACCGTATGGAAAACCAATCGCTGGATCTGGATGTATCCCGTCTGGAAACCGGATGGTATGTCATCCAAATTCCGGGGTATATTCCGCAAAGAGTATTGATCAGCCGGTAAGAAAATCAATTGGAACGATGGAATAACTGCCGTACATCAATCGCAGATTACGACACATCCAACTGAAAGAAAAGATCCCTTCTTCTTCTGGATAACGGAATCAAGGAGCCGTCATTCATTTCTATGGCATTTTCCCTTCTTAAATACCGCCGTATACGTTTCGTGTTAATCAGATGGGATTGGTGCGTACGGAAAAACTGAAATTCATTTAGCAGCCCTTCATACGTTTTTAATGTTTTACTGGAAATAATTCGTTTTCCATCCATAACATGCAAGATCGTATAAGAAGAGTGCGCTTCCAATCTTACGATATCCGAAACTTTCAAATATTCGATGGTTTCTTCTGTGGGGATGGTAATGGTAGGGTTGTTGTGATTAAATGTGCGCAATCGCTCGATAATCGGCGAAATAGTCGCCTTGGAATATTGCCTTCTTTGATGTACAGCGCGTCTCACAGCATTTTCCAATTCTTCAAAATCGATTGGCTTTAATAGGTAATCGATCGCGCTGAATTTAAAAGCACGAATGGCATATTCGTTATACGCTGTCGTAAAAATCACTTGAAAACTGGCACTACGTTGACGTTCAAGCAAATCAAAGCCAGTCCCGTCCCTGAGCTGAATATCAAGAAAAACCAGATCCGGTTCCAGTGCCTGAATGGCCTCATGGCCGCTTTCCACGCCATCCGCCATCCCGGTTATTTCAATTCCCTCGCAATATTTTTCAACCAAATTTGCCAGGGATTTACGACTAGCCATTTCGTCATCAATAATAACTGCATGCAATATCGGCGGTGAAGAGCTGTGCATCATTTACTTGGCTTTAAGCGGGATTTTTATTTCAACACGGGTTCCAGCCGGATTACCAAAAGCATCTTTTAAATCATGGAAAAAGATGCATTCATCATTTTTTTTCCGCTGGATGATTCGTAACCGTTCTTTCGTCAGTTCAATACCACGAGAGTGATGATTCTTCCTCATTCTTCGGTTTATCAATCTGGATTCATCGCGACCTACCCCATCGTCCTCAATAGTCGCCAAAACATATTCCTCCTTATCCAAAAGTTCAATTTTCAATTTTCCACTTCCAGACTTATGAGCAAGCCCGTGGTAAATGGCATTTTCAACAAATGGTTGCAGAATGAGTGAAGGAATTTGAATGTCTTCATTAATAAGAGACGGACTGGCATCAATGGAATAAGTAAACTTACCGTCAAGTCTCAAACATTCCAGTTCCACATAATGCTCCAGCAAAAGAATTTCGTCGGATACGAGGATGGTCGACTCGCTAGAAGTTTCCAGCACCTTTCGCAATAATTTTCCAAACTTGTTCAGATAGGACAATGCTGCCTTCTCTTGGCCATCCGAGATGAGATATTGAATGGAATTCATGGCATTAAATACAAAATGCGGGTTCATTTGCGCTTGAAGAGCCTGTTTCTCCAACAAATTGAGTTTCTCCTGGGTTGCTGATTTAGATTTTATGGATGCGATGCGACGCTGATAGGCAAATGCAAACATGCCAACCAAAAATAATGCTGAGCTGCCCACAAACCAATCCTGCGCATAAACAGGGCTGGCAATATTGATTTCAATGATCGGAGCAGGGCTCCATTTTCCAAGATTATTTTGCGCCTCAAGCCTGAAGATGTACTGCCCACCTCTTAAATAGGCATAAGTTAGATTTCGCACATCCGGGTCAGCGATCGTCCAACCCTCGGAGGCTCCATCCAACCGGTATCTAAAGTTAATGGTCTCAGGATGGGTAAATTCGAGGGCTGAAAAATGGAAGGCTATGGTATTTTGTTTAGGCCGCAACCCTATGACCCGGTCTTGCAGGGCACTTGAATCCGCCGGAAGCTCCACGCCATTTACAATTACTTTGGACACGTATGGCTTCGGCAACGCTTCATTTATCTTTAATTTATCCGGTTTAAAAATTGAAAATTTCTTCCGTCCCCCTACGATCAACCAATCTCCGTTAATGCAGTCAATGGCCTCATAGCCAAAGCGACCCGGGTCAACCAAACCATCGTTTTTAGTGAATTTCCTAATAGCATTATTCTGAAAATCAAGATGGATTAAAGTTCCTCCGGTTGAAACCCAGCAACTTGAATTATCCAACGCCTCCACGTCATAAATAAATTCGGGTACGTAAGGTCTAACCGTATCGGCGAAAGGAGCATTCAGATTGACCCGAAACAATCCGCGCGAAGCCCCCAATAACATGAAACTATCCGTCTCGAACATGGTATTGATCTCTAAAATCTTGTCCGTTTCAAAAAGGCCTGTAATGTCCTTAAATGCCAACTTTTCCGGGTCGCCATATAATAGCTGATCCGAATTGGAAATCCACACCCGGCCAAATTTATCTTTTTTTAATAGCCTGCCAAATCTGGTTTTAATTTTGACATATTTTTGATTTATTTCATCATGGGGCTCAATGATTTTTTCTTTAATTTTTACGATAAAAATCCCTAAACGCTGGGTCAGTAGCCAAAACGTGTTGCCATCCAATCGTACGAATGAATTAAATCGATAATCGATGGAATCATAATTTAACGGATAAATATGCAGCTGATCTGTCCCTACGACATGATAATTCAAGAAGCCAAATACATCCAGCATCCAAATGGTATCTTTTGCATAGAGGAAGTCGATCGCATCGAATCGAGGATTTTCGGAGGGAAGAAATTGCCATGAATCCTGTGTCTGATCATAGATGTACAACCCTTTACTAAACCTGGTACAGAAATACAATTTATTATCGAGCTGAATCACCTTCCGGGGAATGTACCAATCATCGTAATCCATAAGAGGACATTCCAATTGAGAAATTTCAGCCTGAATATGATCTACTAATTTTAATCCTTGCTGATACCCGCCCCAGTATCTTCCATTTGAGTCAATACATCTGGGCCCAATTTCAAAACCTTCTGCCTGATGGTTCGAGCTAACATGATATAAAACAGAATCTTTGTATGGGTCATAGAGCATGGCTCCAACCGTCGAACTGAACCATAAATTATTTTCCTTATTTGTAATGATGGAATAAATATGATCGTGTGAATCCCGGTAATCGTCTTCTTTTTTGTTTAGCACATAAAGCTGCCTTTGTTTATGAGTCGATTTATCAAATATCATTACTCCACCATACCAGGTACCACAATAAATATTGCCATCTGCATGCGGATAAACTTGCGTGATTGAATTAATGGATGTAGCATTCCGGAAATAAGGACTCTCAAAGATGTATTGCTCTTGCTGCCTGGTTCGCAGATTAATCTTAAACAGTCCAGCGCTGGTACCCGCCCAAAACAAATCCTCATCTTCAAGGTCCCGCGCAATTGTCCTCACACCAAAGTTTCTTTTCTGCTTGTTTTGCAATTGGATGAATTCGTAGGTCTCCAACTGAAAATTGTACCGGATAATGCCTTGTTGGAGCGCGATCAGAAGACTTGAGTCGGTGTCGAAAATTGAAGTTTCAAATGTCCGGTCATGAAACCCAAATACGGTATCGGGTATATTGATGTATTGATTGGTAGCATAGTGGTACAAATAAATCCCTCTTCTATGGGTAAATGCCATGTACCCCGCTGAAGTATTGATTTCGATATCACTGAAATCCCCGTCCAATTCTTTTTTTAGCTCACTACCATCAAAGCGATACAATTGGCCAAAAGTTGCAATCCAAATGAACCCATAAGGTCCTTCGACAATATCACTGATTGTTTCATTCTTTAATGACTCGGCAGCTTCCAGATCGAGGTAGTTCAGCAAGTTCGGCTGAGCTACGGAAAAATCTCCTATCCAGGCAAAAACAACAATTAATAAGAACTTTAACTTCATCAACGATCTCGTCTATTTCTTAAACTGCGTGTAACCGTCACTGGATGGCAGAATTCAACGGCCTGAACGACGGTTGAATAAGTTAGTATTTTATTCCTTAACCACTGTAATCTGTATCGGTTGACTGAATTCGGATAGACGCCCATCCTCGTCTATCACCAGATAGCGATAGGTATAATTTCCAGCCTCCAGCAGATCCGGATTATCCAGAAAATGAGCACTTGTGGTTGTACCTATCCGTCGTAAAGTGAAATCACCAACCTGTCTGTAAACCCGATAAAGGTAATGTTCTGAAGGCGCCTTGCTCCAGGATATCGAAATACCTAGATCGGTTTGTTCAACTTGCCAGGGAACAAGTTGAATAAGCTTCCTGCCGGACAAAGTTTTCAAAACCAGGGTATCAGGATCCTGTGAATAATTACCATCGTCATCGACCGCCCGGATTACATATTCATACGCCGTCCCTGCTTTCAAATTATTGTCTACCAGAGAGGTAAACTCCATATTGGAAAATTCCAAAACAACTGCAAATTCCTTTGACGCTTCATCACGCCGATATAAGAGATGCCTGGACACATCCTTACTGTGGCTTAATGCCCAGTGCAGGGTAATCTCATTTTCTCCAACATCATAATCCTTGAATATGGGTGCATCCGGGGGGATCCGGTCCGGCTTTTTTACGTGTAATATCTCGGAGAACTGGGAATGATTGTAGCTCTGATCCAATGCAACCAATTTAAAATATACATCTTCGGATAAATTTTTCAGATCCATCGGAAAACGGATAATGGTATCAAAATAGGGTACGTCCGTAATGACCGTAAACACATGATCTGGCTGATAAGCATAATAAAGCTTGTACCCCTTCAGATCTTCTTCACTGCCTGGATGCCAGTGCAGGGTGGTTATTCCATTGGAGTCAATGGTCCCCGAAGACCACGCCGGTGCGCTGGGAGGGATGGAGTCAACCGTAAATACATATTGTGACAACGAGGATGCCTGATTGCCGGAAGTATCAAATGCAGTAATCCGGTAATGCCGGAAAACCGGGTCGTAAGTTCTGTCAATGTATTGATTCCTGCTCGATGAATAAATGGTATCCACGATCAGGTAACCACGATCCGGGGCGGAGCTTTTCTCAATCTGGAAGCCACCGAAATCCGTAGGTACCGGATTCAGACTCCAAACCAGCAGAGGTCCCTCATCGGTAAAGGTCAATGGAGTCAAGAGCGGTCGAGGCGGAGGAGACAGATCGCGCGCCATAGCAGTTACTCCAGGGCTGGGAGCACTTAGTTGTGCAAATGGCGTGATCCCGATCAACCGATAAACGAAACGGTGATAATTTTCCTGAACGGAGTCGATGTAGATGTAATCAATTTCCTCATTCTCCTCAGCCGGGGAGCTCAGATAAGGCCGGCTGGTAATCTTTTGAAAATGCACCCCACCATCACCTGATCGCTCAAGATAAAACGCGGAGAAATGCGATTGATGGTAAATCCGGTCCCAGGACAAGGTGATGGTATGATCCCCTTCCGAAGCAAGGTCAAGTAATGGGACTGGCGGTTCATCCGCTGAAATCTTCGGATCAACCAGCACATAACTGGTATCATTGACCGTATTTTCACCGTCGCCAAGAAGGATCAACCGGAAAAGAACGCGTACGGCCGTGTCTATTGGGTATTCTACCCGCATACCGGCACTTATGGCCGCTTCGCGGGACAGATCTGCAGCCAGCATGGCCATCGAGTACCTCGTCATCAACTCATCCGATTGGGTAAGTGCTGCAGGTACGTCCTGACCCATACGGACAGACCCATACGCGCTGTGTAAAAGCTGTCCAAGTACCGATGTATATTCATCAACGGTATCTACCACCGATTCTGCCCGAAACCGGTCTGCCGTCCAGGGCAAATGCCTGGCTTCAATAAGCTCAAAATCCGGCCACCCGCCTGTATCCGACGAGGGATTTATTTGAATTGCAGCAATTTCAACACCGTTCTCATTCATTTGCAGCCAGCTTCCTGGGCTTCCGGGAGCCCAGCGAAGGAATACCTTATCGCCTTCCACCTGGTGGATGATGTGTAAGGCTGAATCCTGTTGTGCCCATCCCTTTATGCTAAAAAGCGTCAGGATGCTCATGCAAGCCCATACGATAAATCCTTTCATTTTTAATCGATTATGGCAGTCACCGGAACCTCAAACCACCCTTTAATCCAATTTGTTCTCCAACTCAATCCCCGGGCGATTACGGGATGACTGTATCCTATACCAAATTCATATTTTCGATTATTGAGCAGATAAAAATCAGGTACGCCAAACAAGGTTTGGGAAAGCATCTTTTGGTATAAGACCGGATCTTTCAGCTCCATCCAGTACCCGTAATTTTGATTCAAAAACCTTTTGGAAAGCACTTCAATGGCTTTTTGTTGCACCATTCTACTCAACGAATAATAATAGTCCGTAGGATAATATGAAAACATCAGCGTTATTCCGGCAGGGGACGATCCACTGGTGGTAGCTACCGCCGCAGTGCCCGGGTTTAGCGCCAGGTTTTGATATTTATAGTTTAAGCCGGAGGTACCGACACCTCCCAATTCATTTTCTTTTACGGTGGATGCTACCGATGACCGATTAAAAATAGTGCGTCGGTGAAAATCATTCGAATTGGGTCCGGTTGGGAACCCGGAAAAATACCGGGGTAACTGAAAATCGAGCAACCAAGTTGAAAGATTGTTCTGAATGCTATACTTTTTGGTATAATTCTGATAATAGCTTATTCTGGAATACAACTTGGGAAAAGCGATAGACCGTGTTACCGGCTCTGGTGTCGCAACCACAGGCCGGCTTGATGTGGTACTTTGTAAGTTAAACCAGAAAGTTATTGGTTTGGTCCGGCTGTTGTTATAATAAATCCCATATTTATCAACGTAGTCAATTTTCTCCGGGATAATTTGATAGACGAGTTCACTGGTTTTATAATTCGTCCCACTCCATTGTCCATCAGGAACTTTATCTTCAAACCGATCGTAGGCACTAACTCCAAAAATATAGGTAAAAATGGTTTTGTCCTTACGTGGATCCACCCCGCGCTGATCCGGGTTTACAATTGTTTTATTCCTGATTTCGGCTTCATAATCGTATTGTATATTGTCGTGTTCAAAACTTCCTTGCTGCTTCGTGCTATTTGTTGCCACTGCATACTGTGAAGTCCAACTATTTAAGCTTACCGCCCTGAAGCGGTCGTCCGGATTGAGTCTGCGAATAAGCTCGAGACGATACAGACGGTTATTCTCCAATTGGGATACCGGAAAATAAAGTGCATGGTTTGACCCAAAGCTTGCCGGATCATAAGGAATCTCAATCGGTTCTCCATTTTTATTATCCGAAAACCGCATAAAGTAATTGTATCGCAATTTATTTTCCGGATGAACCTGGTAGAGGTAGGAACTGGAAATATCGTTTTTAAACCAAATGAACCCCAAACCATTTTCTGTCTCCTCTTTTAGAAAATACCGTTGACCTCGATAGGGATAAGACAATTTGACCATCTGATCGTATTCCATCGTTTCCGGCAAGTCTCCGGTTTTGAAAAGAACCGTTACCGTCTCATGCCATATTTGTCCGTTGACGAGAACCTGTTCATCCCCCGACTTACCACGATGGGTGGCTGTAACTTTTACCGTAAATGAATAATTGGTTTGAGGCTGCAAAGGCTCGGATAAGACCAGTGTGACCTGATCCATGGTGCTGTTGTAAGATGTAGACTCCACGGCGAGCAGCTTATTCGTTTGTTTGTTCAATATGGTGTAAACTGGATTAAAGCGATAGATGGCCGTTCCCAGCGGTTTGCCATCATCATCAAATTCAGGGATTTCGATGTTCCTACGCACTGGTAGATTATAAGTTACCGCAAAGTCAGCGACCGGCGATACTCCGGAATTATTACTCGCGTTGGGATAGGTGTCGCCGATTACACTTACACCGGCCAATGCGCCTCCCGATGCAGGGATACAAGGGTCTCCTATAGTAAAAGCAAAGGAAGAAGATCCTTTGATCAAACCATCCAGCACATTATATCGCACCCGGGCATTTCCCGCGAAAAAAGTGGGTGAAGGCGTACCTCCATAAATCCGGAGTGCCGCTGCAAAATCCAGAAATGACACCCGTTTGTCCCAACCGAACAGGTCCACGTGAATGCCCATACTACCTTTAAGACCAGCGTACAACTGGCCTTGCCCATACCATCCGTTAGCTCCCCGCTCACCTCCCAGGTTAGAGCAGTGGATCGGCTCCGAAGATTTTGATACCGTGAAATCAAACCCTAGCCAGGCTTCCATTTTAACAAACAGGATCAAAAATTCAAATGGATCAGGGTTTACATGTAGTCCGGCCCCAAAAGCGAAACCATTTGCATTGGAGTAGATGGAGAGATTGGATCTGCTTTGGGTGCTATAGGTTGTGGAACCCATAATTTCTCCATGATCTCCCTGGGTATTTGCCCCTCCATTGAGAATATCCATCAATTCTTTTGGTGGCTCGGGAATCACGGAAGGAACTCTGTCACCTACCATCAGATAACTGTTTAGATCAACTTTGCCCAGGCCCCCTCCAAATTCAGCTTTCAGCAACCCCCTTTCCTCCGCCGTTCCAATGTTAAGGAACCAAATATCTTCAGGACCACCGGCATAGAGTTTGGCGTTGACCACTTTATCGTTTGCAAATCCACCGTATATTTTTGCTCCACTCTCCTCTATCCGCGCAAAAATATCCAGGTTACAATCCAGCACACGGTTTGGGAAATCGTATTGGGCCACCAGATTTCCATGAATCTTAGCTTTTTCCCGTTTTTTTAACGGCGTCATCACGTAGGCATCACCCAGCAAGGCGATGTTGTTAATTCCAAATGACGCATTGAATTCCAATTGCAGGGCTACATCCATATTGAGCGCCTCAGGATTTCCACTGGTACCCATAATGGTCGCTAATTTGATCCCATAAGATCCGTGTTCGGGTGCATACTTGGCGCCGGAAGGTTGAGCTTGTGCGTTACCGCTGTCTTTATAGGTTGGCAATCCTGAAAAAGACATATTATAATAAGCCCCGCCTCCAATTCCATAAAGGCTGAAACCAGGGAAAATACCAATTCCCGGATCGGGCAATGGCAGCATACCATCCACATACCAATATCCAAAATATTGATCCGACCCGAAATTGGCAGTTGCTTTATTGGCTGAACCGAAGGTCCCGAATTCTGCATTTAGTTTGACCGGAGCTGACAGCAGCGGAAAGAGTACTTCCAGTGCATTAGCACGAAATCCTTCGGCATTGTTTTCATTGTAAAACTCCAGTTCTCCTTTAAGCCCAACGCCACTCCAGGTAGCATCAATGCCTATCGCAGCAAGTTTTACATCCTTTACTTTAATGTGTTGACGGACTAGTCCTTCCAGTTCTCCGGTAACAACCAATTTCGTTTTCGCTTTGAACCCATCAACGCCACTGACCAGATTCAATTGAGGAACGATAATGAATGCCGGATTGAGCCCTTCGGTGGTTAGACCTACGGAGTCCAGTGTGACTGGAAATCCACCCATATATTTTTGGGGACTGGCCAGAGATACGTCAAAATCCGTTTTGTGTGCACTCCCCCAGTTCTTAAAATAGGAGAAGCGAACTTCATCAAAGTTCATTGATGGGATTGAATTACCTGCATCTTCCAGAAAGCTATTTGCTGTTTCGTTGATGATCTTCATTGAACCGTGGATGGAGGCCTGGAAAGGATGTACTTCTTTTGAGACATACTGGATACGTGAATTATCATCCACTGTAATCTCTGCGAGTGAAATGGGTATGCTAAGCGGTCCATCTGCAAATATGGCCACTGAAAAACCCTTTGAGCTTTCCCCAATATCAGCAATGGCACGATATTTAAAATTGTCTTTTTCGTCAAGAATAGGCATTCCCAGCTTCCCCATGACCTTTAGGCCTTTAAAGTCACCATTCATCCAGGAGGCCCTTAAAGTATCCATAGAGATACCCCAGCCATCCTTGCCCGCTCCGTTTTCCCAGGGCAACAGATTTCGTGCATCAAGATCGACCGAAATTCCACCGTAGTCAGCGATGAAGTTGCTCAGGGCTATCTCCGTCTCTCCTGGCAGATCAAAGAGCGAGTCCAGATGAACAACAATGTCCTTAAAGTAAAATCCACGCCAGGCTGCCGCAGTAGACGGAGATGCCAGAGCAGGATGCTGATATCCCTGTGGAAATCTGATTTCAGGGGGGTTCTCCGCATCAGATACATCCCATAATACTTCTTTCGCTTCAAAACTAAGGTCCGTCCTGGACGGATGGGCGAAGCGGGAATCCATATGCATGCGGGCAATAAATCCATGGCTTTTAATCCATGAAGCCCGAAAGACCCCTTTGACTTTGTTATCGCTACCAGGGATCACTTGACCATCGCTGCCAATCGGAACCAGCTTATTGCGGGGAATAACGACTTCACCGGCAATGCTTGCCTTTCGGAAACCATCACAATCCCAATCCACGTAAGTAATTCCACTCGTATCCAGCTGACCGATGCTTTCCTTCCCGGTGGCGCCTTTTATCGTAATATCATAACCCCCTTCGCCCGTTAACTCCAGATCACCGACTCTGAATAGAACAAAATCGTACTCATAGCCATTAGGGCCAAAACAAATCTGGGACCCGAAGGACAATATCTGATCAAAAAATTCGCCGTCAAATGGCAAATCAAGACTCATCACCGCTTGAAGATTCGCTTTGCCAGGCTTAAACTCCATATCCATCAAACCTACTAGGTATTCCTCACCATCAATTTTCTGGTCGAGCGCCACTGGTAGAGTAATCTCATCCCCATTGATTAAATCCGAAACACGCTTGCTTGCTGTGATGGCATTGCGCAACCGCTGGCTGGGTATATCTTTGAAATCAAGAGCAAAGCCTCCGACAGTGGTTTTTAAGTTAAGATCATCTTCCAGCACTGCACGGGCTACTCCAGCAAATACCTGCTTTTTGGAATTAGCCTCGACACCCTCAAAACGGACCTTCACTTTAATATGGTTGATCCAGGGCACTTCAATATTTCCTTCGCCATTTTTACCCACCTTTTGAGTCACCTTCATCGAGAATAAACCAATCCGAAGGGTATCTCCAATTGCGAAAGGCACTTCGGTCTTGTCCTCTGGTAAATCAATTTCACAAATGTCAGAACAGCGCGATTTTTCACCCGGAGAGGGAGTGGTTTTTTCCGAAGGGTCCCTGATGTAAAATTTGAACGTATCGCTGATCTGATAAAACACGAAGGACGCCCCTTCTTCATGATCGACCCATCCAACATTCCAGCTATACGAACCGGGTTTGGTGATGGAATCTGCAAATAATTTTTCTGCTGGATATAACTCATTTTTAAGGACTTCCATGCGATCGGTGAGCGGGTTTCCCTGATCATCGAAAAAATAATTTAAATGGTAATTTGAATTAATACCATCCTCATCTCCTACCGTCCACGCTTTTTGGAAAATCAATTCTCCAGTGTCGTCACTCCGAATTTGCAACACTCCTTTCTGGTAAAGACTTCCATTGTATTCATCACATTCGCCCTGACCGTCAGCCCGGAAAATATAATAATCAGGAAATAGTTTGGATGGAACATGTTCGGAAGGCTTAAATTTAAATTCAATTTTACCTGCCTCCAGTGTGTCGTTATCAAATGGAGCATTTAATACCGGCTTATCCATGCCGATGTAAAAATCATAATCCAAAGTCCCCGCTAAAACGGGGTTTAAATCATCCTGATCGTTTTTAATTTCCCCGTGATAGGTAACATCATAACGCGCTCCATTGACAAAATAACTATGGCCATAATTTTGTTGCATTTCTTCCTTCGGTGGATTATAGGCCAGAATAGAGGCTCGGTTTTCTTCAAATGGATCTATTTTTATTCCGCAGCTCTTTGAAATGATATTTTGTTGCGCTTTCGCCGGCCCCTTTGCCCATCGGTTGTCATCATTATTGATGGCAGGCGTTCCGGATGCCTGGAATGATCCCGAGGTTAAATTGTATTGATTTTCGGTAAGACTAAATTCAAATTCATGATACCTATAGTTGTCAGAATAAGGTTGAAATTGAATGGCAACAGGAAAGAAATTAAAAGGTATGTATTCGCCGGAGAGTGGATAATGAGGAATAAAGTCTCCAGCTTCCTGGATATCATCCCCAGCGCCAGCAAGGGTTTGAAAAGTACAAACCTCGCTTTTGCCTTCGTTTCTGAAACGCACTTGTTCCTGCAGGTCAATCGCCCGAATCTGGATAGCATATTTTTTCCCGGGCTTCAGGTCAAGTTGATCCGGTATGTTTAAAAGGATAAACTTATCGTTAGTGGTTTCCTGGAAAAAAAAAGGGCTTGACATTGGAAATTGCATCAAATCTTCAGGCAGAAAGCCGTCGATTACCTCAATAATTGTTACTTCATATCCATCGATTAATTCCTGAATATCATGCTGCCAGTTAATAATTAACGCCGGGTTTTCTTCGAGACTAATCTCTTTATTGCACACATCGATCAACGTAGGCGCGTCTGCATATTTCACTTCAAACAGCGAGCATCCAAGCATGGATTCCGACAAAGGGGTAATCCGGTCCTGACACGATATCGCAGTGATGCAGAATTCGTACATCCCTTCAGGAAAATCCTGCTTATTGATTGGTAGCGTATATGCTTTCTGACCATCAATACTGGCCTCCTTGAAATTGAAATATTCGTCAAGGTCATTTCCCGATAGGTCCAGACGTTCACCGGGGCTAATATTCTTGCATATCCCGAAGTTTATGTCATCCGTTTGAGCAAGCAGACCCGTATTTAAATTTTTTATCCGCAAAGAGAGCATAAAATCCTGGGGTTGCATGGTCGTATTCTCAATAACCACGGCAATCTGACTCACGATTTCAGGATTCTCAGTGATGTCCGAGTACCGAACCGGGTAAGGCGGCTGAATGGAAGTAGTAATTTGAATAACCTGTCCCGAACCAATGGAATACACCAGAAGATGTATGATGATGGCCATCCATAATTTAATGCTATTCAAATACTTAAAATGAAATCCCATAACCAAAGTTTAAACGAACATCCGATGTGGATGTCCGATTTGCCTGCTGTCGATTAATGTAAGCAATGACTATATTCAACTGTTGCCGGTGTTTTAATTTATAAGTGGACTGGCATTGTACCGAGGAATACCAAAAATGAAAATCATCCGACCGGTCGGTATAGCCCACTGTGGCAAATCCGCGTACGATCCACACGTCAGAAAAAGACTTTTGGGCTCCGCCTCTAAAGCTCACCCTCGAGGAATTCAGCAATTCATTATTAGTCAATGAATAATTCAGCCCGGCATTCCATCCAAGTTTATTTTGAGGATTGCGCTGATTGTATTGCATACTCAGTCCTGACTGTCTGTTTTTTTGAACACCAATCCGTACGATTTCACTTTCTGAAACATACGATTGATGAAAAATGGAAAAACCAATGTTTTGACCTATTGGTTGATTCCTTAATTTGAATTGGGTATTGATCCTGTATTGCTCCGATACTTGATAAATATCAAATGAATCGCTTAAGAACTCTTCTTGAACGGTAAGGATATCCGAACGAAAATTCGAGTAGGCCAGGGACGTTGTAAGCTTTTCATTAATTATCAGCGAACTGTTAATGTTTCCAATAAATCGGCGGGATTGCTGTAGCCTTACTCGATTGAGGTTATTTTTCTGAACCCCCACACTCCCATTAAGGCGTATTTTACCCCGGTAAACCGAACAATAAGGATTGAAGGTGATGTCTTCAATATCGTTGTAGAAAGTATATGCGCCCATGGAGCGAAAATCAGGCTCAATGTATTTGTAGCCCAGCGAAACTCCAGCCGTTTTCCAGGCTACTCCCAGCGAAGCTTCACCAGCAAAACGCAGGTCGGTATTGTTTCGCACTCGAAAGATCCTATCCGCAATATTCCTGCCCCAAAATTCATCCTGGATCTGCTCACTGTTGCTATTCTCATTGTATCCGCTGGCCGCAATTTCAACGTCAAATGTTATAAAATCATAAAACCGGTGATGTGTTTGCAGCTCAATCACAGCATTTTCTGCCGGAGTTACGGTAGCAGTATCCAGCTTATTCCCGGTAGCATCGTCTTTTGCACTCATCAGAGACAGATCCAGATAATGATCTTCTGAACCGACTCCAATTTTCATTGCCATACCCTGACGATCGTATTGAGGACCAATAAAATTCTCAAGTCCCTGAACATTCCTGATGGCTTTGTTAAACCGGCCTTTGATAAAACCAAACCGGAACAATCCCGGTGTGAGTTCGACGCCGGCACCCAGAAAAGTGTGCCCTGCCAGGCTGAATTTTCCAAAATGTACATTACGATAGCCCAGGTGAACCTTGATCCATTTATAGGTAGGGCTGACGCCAATGCGGTTAAATGGTTGTGAGAACTGGCGGTTATTATCCGAATAAATCAATGAAAATGGCATGGAAATACCATAAATACTGGCTGTCAGGTTTGCGGAGAGCGCATAACCAAAAGGCGCATAATAAGACAGTTGCTGACTGGTCCTGTAAATACTCAATCGCGCATCAAATCCTCCGTGAAGACTAAATGGTGACTGTTGCCCTATTGCAGCCAGATCCTGGGCCTGAAGAGACCAGACCGTAAGGACAAGGACACTGGCCAGAATGCAGAATCGATGGTATAAAAATCCAAGCATGAACGGAGGCACTTAGTTTTCCTTTTTTTGCCGGATCACTTCATAATCTTCAAAGCCTTTCCTTATGCTTTTCGCCTCCCAGTCGACGGTATAATTTCCTGTGCCATGGAACAATTCCCTGATGACAAAGCCATTTGCAGTTCGATCGACAGCGGCCAACCCTTTAGAGTCTGCCGAATTAGGTGTCAGGGTAATGGTCAACCCTTTCAATGTCGCAACTTTTAGAAAATGATCGGGAAAAGTCACGGCTGCCTCTCCGTCTACCAATTCAATTTGTCCTCGCACATAGGTGCCTGCTTCAGGACCTTCAAGGGATGCGTACCAGATTTGTTGATCTTCATGCTCCGGGTCATCCATAAAGAAGTTTTTGATGTCGGCCGCAAGCACTCCTTTGCCGGCGGAATTAATTTCCATGGAAGCCTGGATACTGCCATTGCTGTCGTAAATGCTTATTTTTCCATTATTCCGGTTGTTAGGATCCCCTTTGATTACAGCATTTTCTCTTCCGTTGGGACCATACCAGATACTGGTACCGGCGTCCCCTGAAATGTAGTGCCGGATGCGATTTTGTGAACTGGTGGTTTTTAGATAATAATTGGCGCCCAATAGTGTCACATCGTCTGTGCTGCGAATACCGCTGCTAGTCAGGAGGGGCCCTCCTTCCACCTGTAAGGAAGGAACCTGGGCACGATAGTCTGCATCGATGATATCCGGTATGCCTTCGATACTATTTCCTTTCTCAAATTGCCAATACAGTGGCAATTGCACCCCTTTACCACCAGAGATCGATAAATTGGCTCCATTGATTGACAGGTCCTGGAGTTCATTGGCTGGATCGCTGTCTCCATCCGAAACCTTTTTAAGGTCGACGGAATTGCCCTGGGAGATTGATAAGGTATTTCCAGACAAACTCAAGCGTTGGATTTCATTTTGCGGATCGGCGTCGGCATCATTTACAGCATCTGTTACTTCTCCACCGTTACCACTCAGGCGTATTTTGCTGCCATTTTTTGTCAGTTTCTGAAGTTCATTTTGTGGATCCGCGTCAGCGTCTTCCACGGCATCGGTAACCTCTCCCCCATTACCGCTAAGCAGAATTTTATTGCCATTCTTGCTAAGTTTTTGAAGCTCATTTTCAGGATCCGCGTCAGCGTCTTCCACGGCATCGGTCACTTCACCACCGTCACGACTCAACATGATTGTATTCCCAATTTTTGATAATTGTTGAATTTCATTGGTAGCATCAGAATCCAGGCCGGTTGTATCCAGTACTTCCCGGATTATCGGACCCAGTTTTATAATTGTATTGGTATTATCATTGGTAAGAGAAATTTCATCGCCGGCTACCTCGAGGCTTTGCAATTCATTGGTCGGATCCGTATCCTGATCCATCGTCTGAATAATATTTTCCACCAAATCACCCAGATCAATAACTGTAAGCGTGGTATCTCCGGATAAGGTGATTTGATCCCCGTTTGCCTGTAGCGTTTGCAATTCATTGGTCGGGTCGGTGTCCTGATCATCCATGGATTTGCCTGCTCGCTCTGCATACATCGCATAGGGCACTCCCAAAATGGAACTGGAACCCACTAACTCCGGGCTATTGCCATTCTCCACATCCAGATACACATCCAAATTGAAAGTATTTTCCGTCCACGGAATTTCAGCCAGACTGCCTTGTACACTTGATCCCTGCCCTACATTTAAAGAAAAAATACCCAGATCTGATGTTGATGTATTTTGAGTTTCCGAATAATAGATGAGACCGTTGGCATCGGTTATTTCCAATTTTACGGTGATAGGCTGGTTCAGAAGTAGACTTCCGTCAGAATTTCTTGCAACCGCCTGATACTTAAAGCCACTGGTAGTTTGCGCATTAAGCGTGGCAATAGGAATTACGATGAATAAAATGAATTGAATAAAACGCTTCATGGCATTCAATTATGTTGATCAATAGTTTCCGGACTTTATTAATTTAATTAGCTGTTGTCGCCCAATGGAATTGATAATATCCACCCAATAAAAGCCATTGCTTAAGTCCGACACATCAATTTGTTGGACCGGCTGGACCAGGTCAAATACCCGAACAGCCTGCCCCATGGCATTAATAATGGTTACATGACTGAGTGGATACTCCGATTTATTTTCAATTTGAAAAAAACCACCGGTAGGGTTAGGAAAAAGCCTGATATAGGCTTCTTCCCATTCCCTGGTAACGGTTGATATGAGGTTCTGAAATAATCCTTGTTGAAAACCCTGATTTATGAAAATATTTTCTGAGGCGATAAGCCCGGCAACCGGTTCTCCCGCAGTGAAGTCCAACCTGTATTTGGCATTGGAAACCTCTCCACCACTTATGGCCTGTACATCCATCGGAATTACCCGAATCTGACTATGTAACTCCATGGACAGCGCTATAATCAATCCCACCAGAAATACTGAATAATTTCGCATTTCGATTTTTTTACAGCCAATAAAGTAGGAGATGCTTTCAGAAACCGTCTGCCACAAACAGCAAGTGGTAGCCGAGGAACAGTATTTGGCCACTCAAGAAAGAATTCGGAAAACAAGGTAACCTGTTGCGAAGCGCGCATGGAAAGAACCCAAAACATACTATTTTTGGGCATGCATTTTCTTTTACTCTGCGGGCCTCCGGCTGTCGGTAAAATGACAATCGGACGTGAAATCGCATCACGGACCGGATTTAAGTTATTTCACAATCACCTCTCCATCGAATTCGCGCTTAACTATTTCGATTTCGGGGATCCGGAATTCGCGGAATTGAATGAAGGGCTTCGCCAACTGGTCTTCTCGACAGTTGCAAAAAGTCAGCAATTATCCGGATTCATTTTTACGCTGGTTTGGGCTTTCAATGAACAAGAGGACTGGGATTACGTACGGGACCTGGTTAATCGTTTTACGAATAACGGATGGACTTTTTCTGTCGTGGAATTATATGCCCCTCTGAAGATCAGGCATGAACGGAATAAAACGCCGTTGCGATTAGCTGAAAAGCCCAGTAAAAGGAATATTGAGCTTTCCGCCGACAACCTGGACAAAATGGATTCCAAGTACACCATGAACAACGGGAATGTGCAAATACCCGGTGTTGATTATTTCTATCTCGACGTTGCTGAATGCACGCCACAGTCCGCCGCAGATCAAATAATCCGGCATTTTATGTGGCCAACCATCGATTGAAAGAAACCAAAATAAATCATTGCTTTCCATTTTCCGGTATGGGGGGAGGTCCCACCGGCAACATGGCTTCATACGTCTGATCACCCTTTCGCTCCAGGAACTCGGCTTTCATCTCTTTTAAGGTCTCCGGCTGCATAAACAGGTCCATCATGGTCAAGCCCAGTGCTTTTGCAGCATACAGCATCCCTTTATGGCCAA
>ERZ795057.1338-NODE-1338-length-21540-cov-19.922039_pt1 | contig 21540 bp, 16 predicted proteins | sample MGYA00375141_ERZ795057 | MGnify/ENA primary metagenome ERZ795057 (study PRJEB30186, sample SAMN05720163) | activated sludge metagenome | isolation source: Anaerobic digester | place: Hong Kong | collected 2015-01-26 ... | reverse complement strand
CTTCTGAGTCTCTTCATGTTCATAATAAACCTCCCTTTACGTTGACATTTATATTTATTTGTACTTCTGAGCGGGCTAAGCTTTGTAAGATTCTGCAGTTAAAAAACAGATTTTATATAATTACAGGATATCCAGTAACGGGGAAAGATATAACAGATTTCAATGGTCGGAGCGGTAATTTTAAAAAAATCTTAGACTCGACTTAACCAAGAGTCAAGTCATTTAATCATAAGTTAAATATTTTATCATAATTCCAATTAATACTTTGGTTTACCAGATAAAATCTTATACAAACCGCAAATAAAGATTCGTTTCCACCGGAAGAGAAACTGTTAATATTAAAAAAAGATAACGTCATATTTGCAGCGGGAGCAGTAAAATATTGATAGGATTTTAGATGATAAAATTTTACCATTGAATTTGAATATCAAATAATCATTTTGCAAGCTGCTATAAAATAAAAAGCCGGATACTGCATGCAATATCCGGCTTCTTTTATTCAATATAGCTGAGGCATCAGACCAGGGCTTCAGCCTCTTCTTTACCGGGAACTGTTCCCCAGATTGCAGGGCGTATTGCCTTTGTGGGGCATTTCGCAAGGCATACGGGATCTGAACATTTCTCCTTGCAGATTGAACTGTCCACTATTGCAAGAAAATTCTCAATTTTAATCGCACCGTAAGGACACTCTTTCGCACAGAGTCCGCAGCCGATACAGCCGGCTTTACAGTTTTTCCTTACTACTGCACCTTTATCTTTTGAGTTACAGTTCACTTTCACCATAACATCAGGTGATACAAGCGTGATTATTGCTCTGGGGCAAACCGTAGTACACTTTCCGCAGCCGGTACATTTGTCAGGATTAACTACAGGGATACCTTCCGGGCTCATCCTCAGGGCGTCAAACATACATACTTTAACGCAGGTACCGTAACCAAGACATCCGTATGTACACCCCTTATCACCGCCCTGCAGCATATTGGCGGATACACAGTCAGAAATTCCTTTATAAAGAGAAGTTCTAACCGCTTTTTCATAAGTACCCGCGCATCTTACTAAAGCAATCTTCGGTTCCATTGCTTCAGCTTTTTTACCGGTGATTTCTGCCACCTTCTGAGCCACGGCATCTTTTCCCGGCGCACAGAGGTTAGGCGGAACATCAGCATTTGTTACAACTGCTTCAGCATAAGCCATACACCCCGGATATCCGCATGCACCGCACTGTCCTTTAGGCAGGGCATCTTCAACCTCATGAATCCTTGGATCTATCTCCACAGACCATTTTTTATTTGCAAATGATATGAAAAAGCCGAAAAAGAGGCCCAATCCCACCATTGCCAATACTGCATAAATTGCTGTAATCATAATTGCTCCTTTATAACATTATAGCGGAATCATGCCGCTGAAACCCTGGAAAGCAAGAGCCAGCATACCCGCCAGTATAAAAGCTATACCAAGTCCTTCAAGACTCTTCGGCACATCAGAAAACTGAAGCTTTTCCCTTAAGCTCGCGAAAAGAATAAGCGCAATCGCAAAACCTGTACCTGAACCGAGAGCATTAACTGTACTTTTAATAAAATTAAAATGCTCCTCAGAGTTAATAATAGGCACACCGAGAATTACACAGTTTGTCGCAACGAGAAGAAGATATATCCCCCAGATATTGTAAAGTGTCGGCATAAACTTCTTAATAACCATCTCAAGCAGCTGCACGAACACAGCGATAACAACAACGAAAACAATCATCCTCAGGAAATATAAACCAAGGGGCTGAAGAATGAAATATTCAATCACCCATGTAAGCATTGAACTCATGGTAATAATAGAAATAATCGCAAGTCCCATACTTGAAGATGCGTGGAAATTTTTGGATACCCCGAAGAAAATACAGAGTCCCAGGTATCTTGATAAAACGAAGTTATTAACTATCGCTGCACTTAAAAAAAGCAGAAAATATTCTGTCATATGTTACCTCCGGCTGTTGCAGCAGCTTTTTCCATCTTCTCTTTCTTGCGTTTTTCAGAGAGATTCAGCGCGCCAATAATAAAACCGATCACAATAAATCCTCCAGGTGCAAGAACTACTATAAGGGGAGGATGATACCAGCTTCCGAGCAGCTGGTAACCGAAAAATGAACCATTGCCTATTATCTCCCTGATACCGCCAATTGTTACCATTCCGATTGTAAAACCTGCCCCCATGCCGAGACCGTCGACCATAGCAGGTATAAATTTATTCTTAGCAGCAAAGACCTCAGCCCTCGCAAGAATAATTGCGAATACAACTACAAGTGAGAGGTATATTCCCAGCTCTTTAAAAAGCACTGGCAGAAATGCCTCAAGCACAAGCATTGCAACTGTTACTATTGTTGCTATTGAAATAATATAGACAGGAACCCTTACCTTGGGATGTATAACATTCCTGAAAAAAGAAACCGACATGTTATTGCATGTAATAACAAACATTACAGTGAGACCCATACCGAGCGCGTTATAAACATTAGACGTTACAGCAAGCGCGGGGCAGAGGCTCAATGCCAGTCTGAAAATCGGGTTCTCTACTATTAAACCTTTAGTAAACTCCTTCCACAGATTCATCCGCACCTCTTATTTGCTTTCGCTTAAATATTTTTCAAGTTCAATAAGGGCATGTTTGATTCCATTTGTAACAGCGCGTGATGTAATTGTAGCACCTGTTACTGCTGTAATCTTGCCCTCCTCCTGAATCTTAACGAGTTCAAGCTGCTGATAACCTTTACCTGTGAACTGATCGGCAAATTTAGGTTTAAAAGCCTGATCTCCCAGACCCGGAGTCTCTTTGTGTGAAAGGACTTTAAACCCTATCACCTTCTGTTCCGGAGTAGCGCCTACAAACATTCTTACATGACCGTCAAAACCTTTTTCACTTGCAAGAATCAGATAAGCCAGAAGCTGTCCGTCTTTTTCAGCTTTGAACCACTCCTCTTTTCCCTCTATAGGAGTAAAGGCCGTTGCTTCCGGAATTAATTCCTTCATAGACTGTTCCTTCATCCTTATTCTCTGAACCTCAGCTATAGGCGCTGTGAAGTAATAGACAATAGCTATAATCACACCGGAGAGAAGGGCCGCGAGTGTCAGATTCAGAGTAATCCTGAACATACTGTTATCATTGTGATCTGTATGAGCCATTTCTATCTCCTTTTAGCCGGTTCGGGAATTGAACCGAATTTTTTCGGGTATACATATCTGTCAATAAGCGGAGTTACCGCGTTCATCAGCAGTATGGAATAACAAACACCTTCAGGATACCCTCCGTAAAGCCTGATGAGTACAGTAATAACACCGCAACCAACGGCAAATATAATCTGTCCTTTTGTGGTTATCGGAGTTGTTACCATGTCAGTAGCCATAAAAAATGCACCGATTATAAGTCCGCCTGAAAGCATATGAAGTATCGGGTCCCCTGTAAACAACACCAGTTTACCATCAACCTTTCCGCCAAGTATCCATGTAAGGATTCCAACAGTGCCTATCATGATAACAGGTACCTGCCACTTGATATATTTCTTTGCGATAAGAATCAGTCCGCCGAGTATCAGGAGTATAGCTGATGTCTCACCGAGACTCCCACCCCTGTTTCCAATAAGTAGAGCTTTATACATGGCAGCCTGGCTTCCGAATGAATCAACAAGCGCCTGGTAACCCTGCTGTTTAAGGATTCCGAGAGGTGTTGCCCCTGTGACAACATCAAGGTTTGCAATTTTACTCATCGCCCCGGAAAAATCACCTTCTTTACCGATACGTGTAACAGCCCATGTTGTCATTGCAACAGGATAACTCGCCATAACAAAAGCGCGGCCGATGTGAGCGGGGTTGAATATATTATGGCCAAGCCCCCCCATTGTGTGCTTTGCAATACCTATAGCGGCAAATGAGCCCACAAGAGGTATATACCAGGGTATAGTCGGCGGCAGACACATCGCAAGCAGAAGGCCTGTGAGTACCGCACTTCCATCATTAACTGTAATTTCCTTCTTTCTCCAGTACTGTATTAACGCTTCAAATGCAACTGAGCCTGCGATACAGATCAGCATTGTGATAAGTGCCGGAAGCCCGAAGTTTATAACCGAAAATACCGCAGCCGGAAGGAGCGTCAGGTTCACAATCCACATAATCTTAGTGACACTTTCAGTGTCATGAACGTGCGGAGATGATGTGACTATAAGTTTTTCCGGTGCCTGATTAACTTTATTATCTTTTGGATCCATCATTTACTCCCTGTTTTTGATGCAGCTCTAAGCATAGCATTCTTTGCCTTGGACTGCCTGATATAATGAACAATATTTCTTCTTGAAGGACATACATAATAGCAGCAGCCGCATTCAACACAATCCATTAGATCATAATCTGTCTGAGCTGTCTGATGCAGTCCCTTCTCGCTTAAAATGCTTAATATGTTCGGCCTGAGACCCATTGTGCAGACTTCCACGCAGCGCCCGCATCTTATACATGCTTTCTCCGGCTCATAATCTACATCATTCTCAGCGATTGAAACAATGCCGGAAGCTGCCTTGATTACAACAGACTCAAGGTTCACCTGCGCCATACCCATCATAGGCCCGCCCATGATTATTTTGCCGTTAGGAGCTATAAATCCGCCGCAGTATTCAAACATCTCTTTAAAAGGAGTTCCCAGTTTCACCATGAGATTCTTGGGATCCTTCACAGTTTTACCGGCAACAGTTACAACCCTTTCAATAAGAGGAATATTTTTCTCAACAGCCTCAGTAATGGCTTTAAGTGTACCGATATTCTGGACAGCACAGCCCACATCCATGGGGAGTTTCCCGGATGGAACTTCACGTCCCGTGATGACTTTAATCATCATTTTCTCTGCGCCCTGGGGGTACCTTGTTTCAAGCTCCACAACCTGGATAGATGTTCCCTTGCACTTTTCGGTCATCAGCTTAATCGCATCAGGCTTGTTATGTTCTATACCGAGATAGCAGGTCTGAACATTAAGAATTTTCATGGTGATGAGAGTACCCTTGATTATCTCGTCAGGGAATTCAATCATCATCCTGTAGTCTGATGTAAGATAAGGTTCACATTCAGCACCGTTCACGATAAGCGTATCAATATTCTTATCTTTCGGAGGTGAGAGCTTAATGTGAGTCGGGAAACCCGCTCCCCCCATACCTACAATACCGTTTTTGAAAATGATATCGATCATCTCGGCGTTTGAAAGAGTTTCCCAGTTTCTCTCTGTGAGGAGATTTTCCTGCCACTCATCAAGACCGTCAGATTCGATAACCACACATGGCGACAACCCGTATAGCGGGTGCATGTAGTTGCCGATCTCAGCCACCTTCCCTGATGTGGAACTGTGTACCGGTGTAGCTCTGCCGTCAGGGGATTCTGCGATCACCTGCCCTTTTTTAACCATATCACCTGCCTTAACAACAGGCATAGCCGGTTCCCCTATATGCTGACGCAGAGGGATAAAGAGTTTTGAGGGGACAGGAAGAGTTTCAATCTTCTTGTGCTCTGTACTCTCTTTTTCATCGTGCGGATGAACTCCGCCTTTTTTTATTCTGAGCATAGTTACCTCATTCACTTGATTACTTCGATTACTTGAGGAAAATTCGACTTGTTACGCTTATATCTTTTATCATAAAAATATATGATAACAATCGCTGCCGCAAGAAACAGAAACGCTCCAGCAGTCATGAACGCTGTTTCATTAAAATGAAAATTTAAAGCCGCAATTGAGCCGGTATAAAGACCCGCAAAAATTGAAAGAAGAGGAAGAATAAAAAGCATGAAAGAGATCCTTATCATGTTATCCTGAATCATGATAAACTTTACCTTCTGACCTATACCTGCATTGATAGAATTATAGGCAAGTATCTCCATATTTGCCACATTGCAGGATTGGCAATTATCGCAATCAGCATGGCCTGATACCCTTATTTTTGCAAAATCACCATCAAGTTTCAAAATGAAACCCTCCTGAACATCTTCGCGTATATCTTCCTGCATAAAATCTCCATATAAACAAAATCAGGAAAAAATTCATATAATTCCAGATTTTGTCAAGAATGTTAGAATTAAAAATAAATCACTTTAAGATCTTCCCTGAATTGAAGTTTCCCCTTTATATTAGAAGAAACATAAACATTCATACCGGAATCAACAAGAACAGCCGAAATATCCTTCATTAATAAAAGAATTCTCTTCGTTTTTTCAATCCCTGACACAAAAAAAGCCGTTGAATACGCATCCGATACAAGCGGATCATGACTGAAAACAGTTACTGATATAAGACCTGATTCAGCAGGATATCCGGTTGCAGGATCTATAATATGATGATACCTCTTACCTCCAAAAATCCTGAACCTTTCATAATCACCGCTTGTTGAAACAGCTTCTCCGTCATCCATAAGAAAAGTCGCTATTACAGAATTCCCGCGGGGATCCCGTATTCCGGCTTTCCAGAGCCTGCCATTATTATCACCTATAACCTGAATATCTCCTGCACAGGCAACAATTGCGCCTTCAACACCGCTGTTTCTGAGAGCAGAAACCGCTTTTTTAACAGCATACCCCTTGGCAACAGCCCCCAGACCTATTTTTGTATCTTTCTTCAAAAATCTTACAGAATTATTGCTTTCATCAATTCTGATATTTTTATAGGATACCAGAGGAAGAATACTTTTAATTTTTACATCATCAGGAGGGGTAAACCCCTCTGCTGAAAAATCCCATAGTTTTCCGGATGATGCCCAGGTTATATCAAATGCCCCCCCTGTTTTTCCGGAGACGTCCAGTGAATTTTTTATCAGAAAAAATACATCATCACTGACCTTCAATGGTCCGGGATATGCTTTACTGTTTATCATAGATATTTCAGAATCATTACTGTATAAACTGAAATCTCTCTGAACTTTTTCTATCTCACTAAAAGCAAGATTAAACAGTTCAGCAGTATCAGCATTTTTATCTGCTATTGTAATTGTCACAACAGTACCCAGAAGCATACGGCTGACAACTGCTGCTTTTCCTCCACATGATACTGAAAACATCAGTATTAGTATTACAATGCATCTTTTTGAACGGATAATCATCTTAAAATCATAACTTTTTATAATAAATATTTAACATCCGGATTAAATGTACAATTATTCCGGGATTATTTTCAGGATATCACGATAATTCAGGCATTCCAGCACCTAAATGCAAGTAATATATTTTGTCAATAAAATTAACCTTAAAAAAAGGCATCACTGCTGCATCTCCTCTTCAGCATATGTAAGATGCTCATACATTTTCCGTCGTGCCATTTCAACATCTCTGCTTTTCACAGCTTCGTATACTGCCAGATGCTGCCGGAAAAGAGCCTGCTGATTTCCTTCTTTTTTAAACAGTTTTTCTCTGTTAATTTTAATCGATTTCTGCATAGTATCAGATATGGTATTCATGAGCCTTACGAGAAGAGAATTACGGGTGGCATGCGCCAGGGCAAAATGGAACTCCCAGTCTGTAAACTCTCCAAGTGCAGACTTAAGCATCTGTCTCTCCATATCATCGATTATTTTCCCGAGTTTTTTAATATCATCATCAGTCGCATTGATCGCTGCAAGCCCGGCAGATTCCACCTCCAGTCCTTTTCTTACCTGAAGGATCTCAAGAACAGTATCTCTCTCCATTAGCAAAAGAAGCGCAAGTGGCTGAATGATTGAATTTACATCACTCTGCTTGATAAAAGTCCCTTCGCCCGGTTTTATCTCCAGAATACCCAGCAGGTGGAGCGCGCTTAAAGCTTCACGGACAGATGCCCTGCTCACATTAAGGTTTTCTGCAAGCACCCTTTCTGCGGGAAGTTTGTCACCCGGTTTCAGATTCCCTTCGGTTATCATCACTTTTATCTGTTCAACGATCTGTTCATAAATTTTCTGCTGCTGAATAGGTTTAAACTCCATAATCTCTACCCCGTCCCTTGACTAAAACTATTCCAGGGTATATTTAAATTAAGCATTACATTTTTTGTCGAGTACAATAATCAGTAATTAACCCTATTTAATCTAATCACTAAAACGCTTTTCACGTATAGTTTAAAGCTTAACAACGGATATTGTCTGCTTAAGTTTCTCCGCCAGATTTGCCAGATTTTCCGAACTGCCTGCAATCTCCTCGGAATTCCCGGCGATATTCTGAGCAACATCATTTATACTGCTTATGGAAGAGACGATTTCACTCACAGCGACTTTGTGCTCACCTGTTGAATGTGCAATCTCGTCAGACATCTCCATTACAAGTTTAATTTTTTCGCTTGCAGTGCTGTTAATATCCTTCTGCCGTATCATCTGCTCATTAATCATGACAATTTTATTATCGATTGAATTAACACCGGATATTATTTTTGCAGCAGCATCAGTTGAGTTCTTCACAGCTTCGAAGCCTGTTTGTATCTCAGACGTATTAAGATTTATCAGTTTTTCTATCTCCTTTATACTGGATGCTGTCTGGTCTGCAAGTTTCGACACTTCATCTGCAACAACAGCAAATCCCCTGCCGGCCTCTCCCGCCCTTGCCGCTTCAATTGCAGCATTCAGCGAAAGAAGGTTTATATGTTCAGATATATCACTTATCATATTCAGAATATTCCGCATATCGTCAGAGCTCTGAGAAACATTTATCATACTCCTGTTCATCGATTGCATAGAGGCATCCCCGCTTCTTGCGTCAGCAGCAATCCTTCTTGATAAATCCGCAGCCTCGCTTACCGTGTCGTATACCTGGTTAATACTTCCCGATAATTCATCCATGATTAGAATCAGTTTCTGAAGCATATTATTCTGAAGTTCCGATCCGTCCGAAATCTTATCCATACCGGCAGAGATCTCCTCTGTTGTTGCAGTAATCTCCTCAGCTGACGATGCCTGGCTTTGTGCATTTCCGGCGAAGGAAAATGTTGTTGCTGAAAGTTCCTCTGAAGATGATGAAAGTTCATCGGAAATATCCCGTATCCTTTCAACTATTTCTGAAATGCTGTTTCTCATCCTGGTGCTTGCCAGCGCCATGGCCCCTATTTCACCTTTATAGTTTTCAAGTGAATGTATTTTTGAAGCTTCCCTGAAATCAAAATCTGAAATCAGCATAACCAGATCTTTAACGCGCATTATAGGCCGTGCAATTTTATTCCCAATGGTATAACCTATAAAAGAAAAAATAATAATAAGAAGGAGAGTAAAACCGACTATAGAGATAATATCTTTCATCAATGCATTTTGCAGAACACCCTTTTCATTATTTACCCTGACATCAATATCATCAACATAATTACCTGTTCCCACAGACCAGCCGAAAGGCTCAAAAAAGAGGGCATATCCCCTTTTCATCAGTGCTTCAGTCTCCCCTTTTTTCGGAAACCAGTAGTTTGTAAAACCTCCGCCAGGTTGTTTTGCTGCCGTTATTATCTGCTGTATTATATATGAACCTTTCTTATCCTGAAAATTTATCCTGTTTGTCCCCTCAGTTTTACTTCCATATAATACAATATTATCACCCTTTTCTGTATCCGCCCAGAAGTAACCTTCACCCTCATACCTCAATTCCCGGAGAAGATCCGCTCCAAGTTTCTTCGCCTGTTCATTATTAATTATTCCGGATTCATTCATTTTATTAATCTGTTTCAGCATGCTTATTGCTGTATCCACCTGGGATTTTATTACCCGATCATAATTTTCCCTGAGTATCCTGTCAGTATTTGTAACTGTACGTTGATTGAGATTAACAATTTTATAAATGAAAAAAGACATTACTGACAATGAAGACAGCATGCATATTGCTATAACTATAAAAGTCAGCTTTAAAGTAAGCTTCATACGATACCTCCGGTCTCTACACTATCTGAAAAATACATACGTCTGCCTGATAACTTAAACCGGAGAACATTTTTTTTATTTTAAGAATAACCATTTAAGTCCTGTTGATTCAAATTTTAAATTCATGGTGAAACTATTAATTAAAAATTATGGATAAAAAAAGTGAAAACAATCCTTTACCGGAAATGGTAAAGGATTGTTTTGCTGAATCTATATTCAAAAAGGAGGTCTTCACTTTTAATCTTCAATCAGTTCGGCCAGAAGCTCAAGTGTATGTTTAACTGAAATTCTGTCCCCTGATTGATCTATTCCGCCCCTGATCTGCATAACGCATCCCGGACAGTCCATTGCCACTAATGGCGTCCCTGTATTCCTGATGTTCTCAAGCTTTCTCTGAAGTATCGGTCTCGATATTTCAGGAAGTTTTATTGAGTATGAGCCCCCCATACCACAGCACATGTCACATTCGAACATCTCCTTAATTTCATATCCCGCCTTGCGAAGGATCTCGCGGGGCTGTTCAGAAACCTTCAGAGTCCGCTTCAGGTGACAGGAGTCATGGTATGTCAGGGAACCGGGATTTACACCTTTTCTGAGTTTCAGTTTCCCTTCATCAATCAGCTTTTTCGCAAGAACTGAAAAATCTATAACCTTTGCTGCAAGCTTTTCAGCTTCTTCAATATGCTCTGTCTGCCCGAGACTTTCAAATGTACTTTTAAACTCCTGGTTAAGTGCTACTGTACATGTGGGGCACGCGGACACCACATACTGCACGTCCTCTTTAAGGAGAGCTTTTATGTTATCCACCGCGTTATTTGCGGCCACTTCATAGGCACCGTTATATCTTGCCGGAGCTCCGCAGCAGGTCTGCTCCTGAGGATAGACAACTTCATATCCCGCTTTATTAAGAATCTTCACCAGCGCTACCCCCATTTCCGGGTAAGCGAAATCAATGAGGCACCCTGAATAAAAAGCGATCTTCTTATCGGATGCCGGCTGTTTTATCTTTTTAAACTGGTCCCTGAATGGAGTTGCAGCTATTGCCGGCAGGCTGCGTCCTTCAGTCAGATCTGAAAGGAACAGCGGAAGGTGACGGATATAACCACCGCTTGTAAAAGGTTTTCCGGTTAAGGACGCTGTACGGAGCATTGCATGGAACATCTTCCGGTTATTAACCACCGCGAATATCGCCTTCTGCGCAAGGGATTGTCCCTTATCCTCAACCAACCTGCGTCTTATCTCAAGTATCATTTCAGGTATATCGAGTTTGCCGGGGCACACCTCTTTGCAGTTGCCGCACTGGATACAGAGTCCCTGAATATCCTCGGAGTTTTTCATCTCCTCGAACCATGCTGTGAGAATTGTACCGATACCGCCGGTATATGTACTGCCGAACACATGTCCGCCTACAAGACGGAATATAGGACATACGTTCAGGCATGAACCGCACCTGATACACTGCATAGCCTGCGCGAATTTCGGATCTTTTGCCATCTCGGTCCTGTGATTATCCATAAGAACGATATGGAGATCTTTCATTGTCCCGTCAGAATTTGGAGTTGCACCTGTAATAATTGAAACATAGCTTGTAAGAAGCTGGGCAGTCGCGCTTCTGGGCAAGGCTGTAAGAATCGGAACTATATCATCAAACTTTTCGACGAACTTTTCTATTCCCACAAGAGCAACATGAATTTTAGGGAGCATTGTTGTCATCCTGGCATTCCCTTCATTGGTAACAATCACAATACTCCCTGTTTCAGCTACAGCAATATTTCCTCCGGAAATTCCCATATCAGCTTCAAGAAATTTTGTCCGAAGCTCGTGCCGTGCCACTTCAACAAGTTTTGGTATATCGTTACTGAGACGCTCATGGACCTCCTTGCTGAAGAGATCCGAAACCTGCTCCTTTGTCATATGTATGGCGGGCATTACCATGTGTGATGGCCTCTGCCCTGCAAGCTGGATAATCCATTCGCCAAGGTCTGTTTCTCTTACTGATACACCATTCTCTTCAAGGTGTTTATTCAGGTGAATCTCTTCACTTGCCATGGATTTTGATTTTACAACTGATTTTACATTATTATCTTTCGCCACTTTAAGTATATAATCAACAGCTTCCTGTGCGCTCCCCGCCCTGAATACTTTAGCTCCCCGCGCTTCAGCATTTTTTTTAAACTGTGCAGCAAGTTCTTCAAGGTGTTTTGCCGCATAAGATTTCCTGTCAGCAATAGTCTGCCGCAACTCCTCGAAATCTATACCCTCATAAGCTTTTGCCCTGTTTACCCTGTAAGCCTCGGAGAATTTCCCGAGAGCTCCTGTGAGGATGGAGTTATTCACTGCATCATTTATTGATTTTTTGAATTTCTTTTCCATAGCATTACCCCTCCATCTCATCAACAAAAACAATAACCAGTCTCTTCGGGCCATGAACACCGATAGTTAGTACCCGTTCTATATCAGCAGTTCTGCTGGGGCCTGTGATAAACGCAATATAACTGCTGTTTTCCGGCCTGAGCTTTTTAAACACAGCAGTTTTATCTTCGAGGATAGATGATGTACTCACTATAGCTATATGAATGGGGGGGAGAGTGGAAACAAGCCGTTCATCTATGGAGGTCTGATCAGACACAAGGGAGCCGGTATCTGCAAGAGCATAGGACATTTCGCTTATACCCGCGATTGACTCAGCAGCGAGCTGACGTGAAACATCGAACTTGAGTCCCGGTACCTTTTTACTCAGAGACTCTTTGTCCTCCCCTTTCAGGAAGCCTGAATCACTCCAGAGTGCAGAAGCACTCTCCTTATCGGCTACTCCTTCATTTCCAAGAAATGAAAGTATAAACTCCTTTGCGTCACTTTTATTTCTGAACCTGTGAACCTCTGCTCCTACAGCTTCAGCTCTTGTTTTAAATTTTTCATACATAAACCAGCCTCCATATAATAACTCTAACATCAATGCCGGAAAACTGACCTGTAATTCTTAACACAGGAACAGTTTTCCCGGGCATATTTTTTAAAATAGATAACCCCTGCTACTTTTTCTCTTTTTCTTTAGCTTCATAAGATTTTGCCAGCATCTGTACTGTATGATACATCGGCAGATTCATATCAAACCGGTTCATACCGTCTGCAAGCTGCATTATACATGCCCCGCACCCTGTTACAACAGCATCAGCATCTGTTGCTTTAATGGCATCAGATTTATGTCTGTGAATATCCATTGATAAATCATAGTGAGTGAGGCTGAATGATCCGGCGCTGCCGCAGCATCTGTCGGCGTTTTTCATCTCGACAAACTTGAGTCCCGGTATCTTATTCAGAATAGTCCTTGGAGAATCCTTAACACCCATACCTCTGTTCAGGTGACACGGGTCATGATATGTAACTGCCATATTAAGAGCACCGAGTTTAGATTCATCGAGTCCTATAACTTTAACTATATAATCTGAGATATCAATAATCTTAGCAGCTACCTTCCGTGCCTTTTGCGCGTATCCAGGATCATCTTTCAGCATATCAACGTAATGGTGCTGAAATGTTGTACCGCAGGATCCGCATGCAGTAATTATATGTTCAACATCGAGTTTACTGAAAATATCCACGTGAGATTTCGCCATCTCCAGCGCTGTCTCCGCATCTCCGTGGGCAAGTAAAGGCATACCGCAGCAGTGCTGATCTTTGGGAACAGTTATTTCAACATTATTCCTTTTCAGAACTTCGGCCACATCCATTCCGGCTTTATCATAAAGAAAATTCATGCTGCAACCGGTAAAAAATGCAACTTTCCTCACAGGATTAGGAACCTTTATCACTTCAGGGAGCTGACTTCTTAGAGGTTTTGACGCAAGAGGAGGTATGATTCTCCTCATGTCAAGACCGAACGGGAACCTCGGGTGCGCGCCTGTTACAGATAAATGCTTTTTAAATGCAAGGCCCTGAAATTTACTCCCTGCAATCATACCGAGGTTAAAAAGCTTCGGACGTTTAACTACTGAAAAGATAGCTTTCTTAATCGGGTGAAGACCCCTGTTCCGTACTATAGCCGCCCTTGCGCCGAATATAATTTTGTCCACCTTTACTCCGCAGGGACATTTAGCAACACAGGCCATGCATGTGAGGCAGAGACCGAGTTTATCTGCAAGACCCTCAGTATATTCCAGGTCTCCATTAAGTACTGCATCAATCAGTCTTATTTTACCGCGGGCAACAGATCCCTCCTTCCGCTCTTCGAGATAAACAGGACAGACTTCCATACAGTTGCCGCACTTCATACATTTCAGCAACTCGTCCTTTACTTCATCTATAGAATCATATATTGTCATAATCATCCCCTCCAGAACATCTTGCCAGGATTCATAATGTTATCAGGGTCCAGAGCATCTTTGATTTTCTTCATCACTGATATCCCTGCAGGGCCGAACTGCATTTCCATATATTTTGATTTAGCCATACCTATACCATGCTCACCGGAAAGTGTTCCTCCAAGATTTATGGCCACCTGAAATATCTCATCTACAGCCTTATGAACCCTATCCATCTCCTCTTTGTCAGATTCATCTGTAAGAATTGTGGGATGGAGATTTCCATCTCCTGCATGACCGAAAGTACCTATCTGAAGATTATATTTCACTGCAATTTCCCTGAGAGCTTTAAGCATCTCCGGAATTCTGCTTCGTGGAACAGTGGCATCCTCAAGAACTGTTGTGGGCTTCACCTGGGCCAGTGCCGGGAGAGCAGCCCTCCTTGCAGCGAATATTGCATCTCTGTCCGCATCACTCTCTGCAAGTTTCATTGATGCAGCTTGATTTCCTGAGCATATCGTTTTAACAGTTTCAAATTCTTTAATAACAACATCCTCAATGCTTCCATCAACTTCGATAACAAGCACAGCTTCAGCATCAACAGGGAGCCCTATTTTGGAATAATTCTCAACAGTACGGATTGTAACATTATCCATAATCTCAAGAGTTGCAGGTATCACTTTATTGCTTATAATGTCAGCAATGGTTTTCCCCGCATTATCAAGATTATCAAAAATCGCAAGCATGCTCCTCCTGTACTTTGGAGCAGGGATAAGCTTCACAATAATTTTTGTAATAATCCCCAGTGTACCTTCAGCACCTGTAAAAAGTTTTGTAAGATCATAACCGCTTACATTTTTAACTGTTTTGCCTCCGGTTTGTATAACTTCCCCGTCAGGCATTACAATTTCAAGGCCCATAACATAATCTTTGGTCACACCATACTTCAGACCACGCAGTCCGCCTGAGCATTCACTTACGGAGCCGCCCATTGTTGCAGTAGTTACAGTGCCGGGATCAGGAGGGTATATCAGCCCATGAACTGCTGCAGCCTCATTAAGCCTCTGTATTACAAGGCCTGGCTCAACTGTTGCTGTAAGGTTAGCTGCATCAACTTCTATTATCCTGTCCAGCTTAAGCATAGACAGGACAATTCCGCCGTCTACCGGGATTGTTCCGCCGCTGAGATTTGTTCCTGAGCCCCGAGTGACAACAGGAATTTTATACTTTGACGCAAGTCTAACAAGGCTGACAATCTCTTCCTTTGTTGAAGGAGTTACTATGACATCAGGCTCGCTGCGCTGCATATCCGCAGTAGCGTCATACGAATAGTTTATCCTATCCTCTTTACCGGTAAGAACATTATCCTTACCCAAAATTGCAACCAGTTCATTAACTATATTTTTATCCATGATAATTCTCCTGATCTTTATATTATTTTAGAACCCTCGTATTTCTCTTATTCACCGGCAGATGCCAGTCTTTTATAATTATTCAATCTCCACTTTGCATTCTCTTCAGCAGACTTAAACAACTCATCAGCCTTGTCAGGGAATTCTTTCTTAAGGGATGTGTAACGCACTTCACCCATTAAGAAATCCTGGAACCTGCTGTAATCAGCCTCTTTAGAATCAAGGATAAACGGATTTTTTCCTTCCTCCTCAAGAAGCGGATTGTATCTGAAAAGGCTCCAGTATCCGCATTCAACTGCAAGTTTTGCTTCAAGCTGCGATTTACCCATACCTGCCCTGAGTCCATGGTTTATACATGGAGCATAAGCTATTATAAGTGACGGGCCCGGATATGCTTCAGCCTCCATAACTGCCTTGAGATACTGCGACTGGTTCGCACCCATTGAAACCTGGGCTACATAAACATATCCGTATGACATTGCTATCATGCCGAGATCCTTCTTCCTTATCTTCTTTCCTGAAGCAGCAAATTTCGCCACAGCAGCAGTTGGAGTAGCCTTTGATGACTGACCGCCTGTATTGGAGTAAACCTCTGTATCCATTACAAGAATATTCACATCCTCACCTGAAGCGATTACATGGTCAAGGCCGCCGAATCCGATGTCATACGCCCAGCCGTCTCCGCCGAAGATCCATATTGACTTCTTCACTATGTACTGCTTCAGTTTAAGTATCTCTTTTGCTGATACGGCGCTGTCTTTCTCAAGGAGCGGGATAAGCTTATCCTTCAGTTCCTTTGTCTTCTCAGCGTTGTTTTTATTCTCTCTCCACTCTTTAAGAAGAGCTTTAAGTTCAGCAGAGGAACCTTCTGATTCATACTGAAGTGAAAGGTCGTTAATCCTTGTTTTCATCTGCTCAACACCGAGGTTCATTCCGAATCCGTATTCAGCATTGTCCTCAAAGAGTGAGTTCGCCCACGCAGGACCCTGCCCTGCTTTATTTCTGCAGTATGGCGTTGCAGGAGCTGATCCGCCGTAGATTGAAGAACATCCTGTGGCATTGGCAACCATCATCCTGTCACCCACAAGCTGGGTTATAAGCTTGATGTATGGAGTCTCACCGCATCCTGCGCATGCTCCGGAGAATTCAAAAAGCGGTTGCGCGAACTGGCTCCCTTTCACTGTGTTCTTGGGAATAATATTGTCCTTGTATGTTACCTTTTCCGCCATGTAGTTCCAGTTTTCGACTTCATTCATCTGCGTTTCAAGATGTTCCATTACAAGAGCTTTATCTTTAGCAGGACAAACCTGGGCACAGTTTCCGCAGCCTGTACAGTCAAGGGGTGAAATCTGTATTTTGAATTTAAGTCCTTCAAAACCTTTACCCTTTGCGTCAATAAACTTTATCCCTTCCGGAGCGGCAGAAACTTCCTTCTCATCAAGGAGGAACGGCCTTATTGCAGCGTGGGGACATACATATGCACACTGGTTACACTGAATACAGTTATCAGGTATCCACTCAGGCACATTAACCGCTATCCCCCTCTTCTCGTATACCGTAGTCCCTGCGGGGAATGTGCCGTCAGGCATATCAACAAAGGCGCTTACGGGGAGAAGATCTCCATCCTGCCTTGCCATCGGCTCCATCACCCGGGTTATGAACTCAGGAACATCTTTCTTCTCAGAAGAAGTGCCTGCCGCATTTTTCCATTCTACGGGAATATCTATCTTAACAAGGCCGTCTGCTCCGCTGTCAACAGCCGCGTTGTTCATCTTAACAACATCATCGCCCTTCTTACCGTAGGATTTTTTTATAGCATTCTTCATCTCTGTAACCGCAGTGTCATACGGTATTACATTGGCCAGTTTAAAGAATGCCGCCTGCATGATGGTATTTGTCCTTGTGCCAAGTCCAAGCTCCTCCGCAATCTTTGTGGCATTTATTATATAAAAATTGATATTATTATCCGCAATATAGCGCTTCATTTTATCAGGAAGGCTTTTGACAACCTCATCCTTATCCATTATTGTATTGAGAAGGAATGTCCCACCTTTCTTCAAACCTCTGAGCATATCGTACTTATAGATATATGAAGGTACATGACACGCTACAAAGTCAGGCTGATTGATAAGGTATGTTGAGCGTATAGGCTGCTTCCCGAACCTCAGGTGTGATACTGTTATACCACCTGACTTCTTTGAGTCATAGGCAAAGTATGCCTGTGAATACATGTCAGTTGTATCACCTATAATCTTGATTGAATTCTTATTCGCGCCAACTGTTCCATCTGATCCGAGGCCGTAGAATTTTGCCTCTATTGTTCCTTCAGGGGATACACTGATATCTTCTCCCACTGGAAGAGACTTAAATGTAACGTCATCAACTATTCCCACAGTGAACCCATTCTTAGGCTCAGGGAGTTTAAGGTTTTCATAAACCGCAAGCATCTGTGCCGGAGTTGTGTCTTTTGAACTGAGCCCGTACCTTCCGCCCACGATTAACGGTGCGCCCGGTTTGCCGTAGAATACATCCCTCAGGTCAAGATAAAGAGGCTCGCCGTTTGCTCCCGGCTCCTTTGTCCTGTCAAGCACTGCGATTCTCTTTACACTCTTCGGCATTACATTGAGGAGATATTTTGTTGAGAAGGGTCTGTACAGGTGTACTGATATGAGGCCGACTTTCTCACCCTTTGCTCCAAGATAATCTATCACCTCTTTTATTGTCTCTGTTACAGAACCCATTGCTATGATTATATTCTCTGCATCTGGCGCTCCGTAATATGTGAAGGGCTTGTACTCTCTCCCGGTTATCCTGCTGATCTCCAGCATATAATCATTCACTGTGTCATCCAGTGTTTCATAGTACTTATTGCTCGCCTCTCTTGCCTGAAAGAATATGTCAGGATTCTGTGCTGTTCCCCTCGTGCATGAATTTTCAGGATTAAGAGCTCTCTGCCTGAACTCATCAAGGGCTTTGTGATCAACAAGCTTCGCGAGGTCCTCGTAATCCATTACCTCAACTTTCTGAATTTCATGTGAAGTCCTGAACCCGTCAAAAAAATGAAGGAACGGCACCCTGGTTTTTATCGCAGCCAGGTGTGCTATTCCGCCAAGATCCATTACCTCCTGCACGCTGCCGCTTGCAAGCATGGCAAATCCTGTCTGTCTTACTGAATATACATCAGAATGGTCTCCGAAAATCGAAAGCGCATGAGCTGCAAGTGTCCTTGCACTTACATGAAATACTGCCGGAAGGAGCTCTCCTGACATCTTGTACATATTTGGTATCATAAGAAGCAGGCCCTGGGAGGCGGTGAAGGTGGTGGTCAGTGCCCCGCCCTGCAGTGAACCGTGTACAGCTCCTGCCGCGCCGGCTTCAGACTGCATCTCTGCAACCTTGACTATATTCCCGAAGATATTTTTCTTATCATAAGCTGCCCATTCGTCAATCAGCTCCGCCATTGTTGACGATGGGGTTATTGGATAAATAGCTGCTACTTCGGTAAACGCGTACGCTACATGTGAAGCAGCTGTGTTTCCATCCATTGACTTAAGTATTTTTGGCATTCCCGTTCTCCTTTATATATAACTTCAAATATCATGCATTGCGGCAATAATGAGAACTGCCACAATGCATTTAAAAATTTCCGTGGTAATGGGGGGCATACCACGGAAAAGAGAGTAAGCTTCACTATGTTCATTTCCCTATTGGGAATGGGTTTACTCCATTATAAATCAGTAATGCAAACACAGAAGCAATAGCCATTGCCATAATAAACATCGGAATTGCATTTCTTCTTATTATTTTACCTTCAACACCGGGAGTCCCGACAGTGGCACATGCTGCAACAACATTATTTACACATACCATATTCCCTACTGCTCCGCCGATTACCTGAAGAGCCACAATAAGGAGAGTTGACATGTTAAGAATTTTTGCTGTTTCAAACTGAAGTGATGCGAAAAGAATATTTGAAACAGTATTTGAACCTGAAATAAAAGCACCTAATACACCGATAAACGGTGAAACAAATACATAAGCGCTTCCTGAAATATATGCTACCCCTTTAGCCATTGTAGTCATCATACTCTCAAGCCCGGCTGAATTTGTTCCGGATTTAAGCATTAACTGAACCATTGCAACACCGAAGAAGAGAGCAAAAGCAGGTCCGAGAATCTGTTTGAATGAAGTTTTCCAGGCTGTCTTAATTTCAGTTATATTCATACCGTGAATCAGATGTGTTACCACTGCCACAAGAATAAATGGAACTGTACCCGGCAGGTAAAGATACGGAAGTCCGTAATTGAGCCCTTCCAAGCCGAGAATATTTTTAATTGAAATGGTCTGGGATGCCAGAAATGATTTCAATCCAAGTTCAGGTATACGTGTAACAATAAGAATTATTGCTATAAGGATATAAGGACTCCATGCTTTTACAAGTGACATGGTTGACTGTCCGAGTTCGCCGGTATCAACAACAGCTTTCCAGTCCTCTTCCCACTCAGATTTATCAGCAAAATGCCATGCCTTTTTAGGAACAAGAAATCCTTTTTTTGCTGCTATTATGATTATAGGTAAACCTATAAGACCACCCACCAGAGATGGAAGCTCAGGGCCAAGCAATGTAGCAATAAGTATATATGGAACAATAAAAACAATACCTGCAAATATTGCAAATGGAGCTGCTTCAAGAGCAGGTTTGATAGAACGTTCTTTACCGAAAAATTTAGTAAGCATGCAGAGTGCGAGAAGCGGTATAAAGATACCGACAACTGAATGACCTATGGCAGTCCACTGGGCTAATGAAAGTTTAAATCCTTCAACAATTGCCGGATCCTTCGGGAGATTTCCTGCGAGAGTTGACATAGCGCCAAAAACAGGTGTTCCCACAGCGCCGAAGCTTACAGGTGTACTGTTAAAAATAAGCGCCACCATAGCTGCCGCAAGGGGAGGAAAACCGAGCCCCACAAGAAGAGGGCCTGCAAGAGCTGCAGGAGTACCAAAACCGGCGGCACCCTCAATCATTGCGCCGAACATCCATCCAATAATTACAGCCTGAATACGCTTATCCTCTGTAATGTTAAGAAAACCATTATTAATCGTTGCCATCCCGCCTGACAGCTTCAGGGTATTAAGAATAAGAATAGCGCCGAAAATGATGATAAGTACATCAAGAGCCTTCAGAACACCGAATAACGAATATCCTAAAATGTGATGAAAATCCATACTCCATGTGAAGTATGCAATAAGAATAGAAAGAAGCCAGGCAACCGGTAATGCTTTTTTTGCCGGCCAGTTAAAAGCGGTCATTATCACGATGGTGAAAAGAATCGGAATAAATGCCATTAAAGCTAATCCCAGATTTACTTCCATAGTCCAACCTCCATAAACTAATTTTAAAGTTAATTGCGGATGTTTATTCTTTTCACCTTTTTACACCTCTCAGCAGGCAGCCGGCTACTTTAACATCCGATAGTCAAGTGGTCTGACCATTAGACTATCTATTTTTTTTGTCAACCATTTTAAAACCGTCCGGCAGGTTTTTTGACAAAAATTAACAAATGCCGGAAAAAAAATGAATTTACAACATATAAACACAAAAAAAGTATACATAATAAATTAATTGTTAAATAAAATTTTATTTAACTGACAACATTTACAGGCTTCCCATCCAGAAAAAACCGGATATTATCAGTAAGCTGCTCCACAAGACGTTGTCTCGACTCAAGAGTCTGCCACCCGATATGGGGAGTCATTATGACATTAACCATTTCAAAGAGCGGATTTTCAATTGCCGGGGGCTCGATCTCCTGTACATCAAGAGCAGCTCCCGCTATAAAGCCCTGCTTTAAAGCTTCGATAAGATCACTTTCTTTAATTAACGCCCCGCGTGACGTATTGATGATATAAGATGTTTTTTTCATAAGCCTGAATTTATTCATATCCATAAGATATTTTGTCT
>ERZ795057.1336-NODE-1336-length-21567-cov-5.871095_pt1 | contig 21567 bp, 14 predicted proteins | sample MGYA00375141_ERZ795057 | MGnify/ENA primary metagenome ERZ795057 (study PRJEB30186, sample SAMN05720163) | activated sludge metagenome | isolation source: Anaerobic digester | place: Hong Kong | collected 2015-01-26 ... | reverse complement strand
AATTTCGACTATGTTGTTTCAAATACAATATACCCCGGCGCATCGGCAGCTGATGTTGAAAAACATGTCACCATTGAAATTGAAGACCAGCTCCGGGAGGTTGACGGAATAGAGGAGATCACATCGAGCTCCATAGAGGCCCGTTCAATTGTGGTAGTGAAACTTGATCCGGACCTCCCGAACCGCGACAAAGTAATCAACGACATAAAAAGCGCCATCGACCGCATCAATGACTTTCCTGAGGATGTCGAAGACCCCGTTGTAACAGAAATCGGCACGAATCAGCGCCCGATTATTGATATCTCCCTGTTCAATAAAGGCGGAATCCATAATGATGCAGAAGAGTTTGAACTCCGGAAATATGCAAAGATACTTGAAGACCGCATAATTGATCTTCCCGGTGTTGCCCGTATCGACAAACAGGGATACCGTGACCGGGAAATGATTGTAGAAATTAACCCGGCCCTCCTTGACGTATATCAGGTAGGCGTCAACGAGGTCGTAACGGCACTGGCGAAAAAGAACCTTAACTTTCCCGGGGGCGTCATCAAGGCCCCTACCGGGGAAGTCATGATCCGCACCATCGGCGAAGTTGAAACCGCCGACGAATTACGGCGGGTTCTTATCCGGGCAAATGATCTCGGAAACTGGGTGAGTGTCGGTGATGTCGCCACAGTAAAGGATTCCTTCGAAGAGGAATCCATAATCAACAACACCCTCGGGAAAAAGTCCGTAGCCATTACCGTCCTGAAAAAGGAATCCGCGGACATTATAGACCTTGTTGACCAGATACTGCATGAAATATCCCGGTTTAAAAAACTGCTTCCGGACAACTTCGAAATTGTCACCAATAATGACCTTTCGTATTACGTACGGAGACGGCTCAATGTACTCTCCAACAATGCCATTGTCGGTTCATTGCTGGTTGTCATATCACTTCTTCTGGCCTTAGGCTGGCGCATTTCGCTGGTAACCGCACTCGGCCTTCCCCTTGCATTCTGCGGAACATTTATCTGGATGGCATATTACGGAATCAGCATCAATCTCATGTCAATGTTCGGCCTTATCGTGGTACTCGGTATGCTTGTTGATGACGCTATTGTTGTTGCGGAAAACGTGTACCGCCACCTCGAAGACGGTATGCCCGTGAGAGAAGCTGTCATTAACGGCACCCATGAAGTCATTGTACCTGTCGCAGGTACAATAATGACCACAATTGCCGCGTTTGCCCCGCTCATGTTCATGAGCGGTATAATGGGTAAATTCATGTGGACCCTTCCCGCCGTTGTGTCTGTTGCACTTGTGTTTTCGTGGATCGAGTCGATGCTTATTCTTCCTTCACATATTCTTGAAATTGAAAAACGCAGAAAACATGACACCATTGCATCCGGCCATAAGGACGGGCTCCTTGAATTTTTCAGGTCAAGGTATGTTTCCATCCTTGCCGTTGTACTGCGGTTCCGTTATCTGTTCGCGTTTATTCTTTTCCTGTTTTTTGTCGGGACAATTATTTTTGCCAGATTCAACACAAAATTCATTCTTTTCCCCCAGAGCGGCATTGAAACTGTTGTGGTGAAGGCAGAGTCTCCTACCGGTACAAGCGTTGCCCGGATGAGTGAGAATCTCAACTTAATAGAACAGATAATTGCGAAACTGCCCAAGTCCGAACTTGAAAGCTATACCTCCCGGGCAGGAATAATGTCAGAGGGGGCGAATGACCCTAACACAAAACGCGGGGCGGAATACGGCATAATTCTCGTCTACCTTACTCCGGAGGGGCAGCGCGAAAGGAAGGCAGATGAAATTATGGACGAGATACGGAAAAAGACAAAAAAATATCTGGAACAGAAAGTATTCGACACCCTCGAATACAAGTATATACGTCACGGGCCCCCTGTTGGAAGTCCCGTCGCCGTACAGATCAAAGGTAACGATTTTGAAGTATTGAAAAAAATCGCCGCACAATACAAAAAATACCTTTCAGGAATCAAGGGCCTTAAAGACATAAAGGATAACTTTGAAGAGGGAAAGGATGAAATCAGGGTATTTGTTGACGAGCGGACAGCGGCAATTGCCGGCATTACTGTTGCAGATGTTGCTAATACACTTCGTACCTGCTTTGAAGGAACCGTTGCCACAGAAATCAAAAAAACTGATGAGGAAATCGACATCCGGGTCCGCTTCCCCCTTCATCTGCGGAAAAATATTGATACCCTGAGAAATGTCAAAATTTCAAACAAAACGGGTAATCTGGTCCCCTTCTCCAGGGTAACCCGTATAGAAAAAACAAAGGGCATCTCCGTCATAAACAGAAGAATGTGGCGGCGTACCATCACAGTCTCAGCTGAAATTGACGAACATGCAAAGGACGTGACTTCAAGCAGGGTCAACCTTAAACTCATACATGACTTCCGGGACATAGAAGACAAATATCCCGGTTATACCGTCAGCTATGAGGGAGAATTTAAGGACACCCAGGAATCACTGCAGAACCTTTCCCGGTCCTTTATTATCGCGGCCCTGGTAATTTATATTATCCTTGTGGCGTTATTCAGGTCCCTTCTGCACCCCCTTGTCATCATGGGAGTCATTCCGCTCACCATTCTCGGGGTCATATGGACATTCTTTTTCCATGGACTGCCGCTGTCGTTTCTCGCGATAATGGGCCTTGTGGGGCTTACGGGAGTTATTGTAAACGATTCCATTGTATACGTGGACTTTATCAAAAAGGCCCGGCTGAAAGGTCTGGCCCGTCTCGAGGCGACCCTTGAAGCCGGGAGAAACAGGCTCCGCCCGATTTTTCTCACCACCATAACGACATTTTTCGGGCTTATACCTACCGCCTACGGCATCGGCGGAAACGACCCGTTCCTGAAGCCAATGGCTATCTCAATGTCATGGGGCCTGATATTCGGTACAATTATTACACTCTTCGGGACTCCGGTATTGTACAACATCCTCACCGATATCCGGCGGCTGTTTCTCCGGGAAAAGATGGAAGGTGTTGAGCGCGATCCCCTCAGTGAAAAAATCGGAGAAACCATTCAGCAGATAAGGGGAAAGGTGAGGAGAAAATAGCAGGACACAATCCTGTCAGGAGAAATACCATGAATATCGCGCAGGACATCATCGCCCTTATCGGCCATACCCCTCTTGTGAGGCTCAACAGAATATCCGGAGAGGGACACGCGGAAATCATCGCAAAGCTTGAATATTTCAACCCCCTTGCGTCGGTGAAGGACCGTACCGCCTACGGCATGCTCTCGGCGGCAGAAGCCGAAGGACGCATTAACAGTTCAACTGTCATCATAGAACCCACAAGCGGCAATACAGGAATTGCCCTCGCGTACTTATGCGCGGTAAAAGGATACCGCCTGATTATAACAATGCCCGAAAGCGTAAGCATTGAGCGGCGGAAACTCATTATGGCATTCGGCGCTGAACTTGTGCTGACTCCCGCCCAGGACGGGATGCACGGTTCTATAACCAGGGCAGAGGAACTTGCCGATGAAATCTCCAATTCTTTTATACCGTACCAGTTCAAAAACCCCGCAAATCCCGAAATACACCGAACCACCACAGCGGAAGAAATATGGGATGATACCGATGGCGCTGTTGATATATTTGTCGCAGGTGTGGGAACGGGGGGAACAATTACAGGTGTCTCGGAAGCCCTGAAGGAGAAAAAACCATCGTTGATATCAGTTGCGGTAGAACCCAGCGACTCCGCGGTACTCTCAGGAAATCCCCCCGGGCAGCATATGATACAGGGGATTGGGGCGGGCTTTATTCCTGAAATAATGAACCGGGACATTGTTGACGAAATATTTCAGGTCACCAACGATGAAGCCATCAGCATGGCGCGCCGCCTTGCCCGTGAGGAGGGTGTAATGTGCGGAATCTCCTCAGGGGCCATTATTCACGCGGCCCTCGAAATTTCCAAAAGGAAGGAACATTCGGGGAAGATGATCGTTGCCATCATTTGCGATACAGGGGAACGGTATCTCAGTACTCCGCTCTTCGGCAGCTGATTCACATTTTCCACACTCATTAAGCGCCGTTCCGTCAATTTTCATGATGACAGGGGAGTATCAGTCCCATTTCTTCTGAGTGGGATCCTCCCCACCTGTCTGTCCGGCGCCTTCAGCCATACGGCGTGCTTCATGCTGCTGCCGACATATTCCGCACAAACCATTTGAATAGCATGCACTACAGGCATATCTTCCGCATTCACTGCATCTGTTAAACTGTCCCTGCACCTCACGGAAGGCCTCCTCTTTCCCCTGAAGCGCCCGCTGCTCCCTGCCTGAACTTCGTTGTTCCGATATCTTCCGGTACACCAGGCGGTCCAGAAAGTATCCAACAATCGGTATCCTGTAAAACAACCGCGACATCTGATATGCGGCCTGGTCCTTCATTGTCTCTTTTATCATCCCCTCTTCGCCTGAATCATACTGGTTCTCAGTTGAAACTGACTTGCCGCAGGACAAACAGGTAAAGGTATAGCGAACCCTTCCTCCTGTTCCGCTCTCTGTGGAATAACCGGTATTAAGAACCTCCTGAAGCTGCGCATCCATATCAACCCCCTTACAATCGATAATTGTGTATTATATTCATAATACGAATTTCGTCAAATATTATTGCACAAAAGTTCCTCTTCGTCATTACATCTCCGGGCTATATATTTTTATAAATTGTTGCTCCGGGCCACAATTTTGTTGTATTATATATCCGTCATTGATGATAACACTGTATTAGCATTGTTTCCTGTAATGTATTCCTGTGCTCTTGCAGGAATACTGTAGGCATTATGGAACGAAAGTCCGGGAGGACTATATGAAAAGATTAATATCTGCAATATTTATAATAACTGTTATGTCCGCGATCTTTTCCCACTGCGGCAGAGTCAGCGGTTTTCTACCAAACAAAGTATTGAAAGCTTACTATAATGCACAGGTAAATCATGATTGGGGGAGGATATATGACCTGCTGTCCGCTGAATTCAGAACAAAGGTTGAAGCCATGATTGAAAGTCCCCGCGGGAGGGAAGAACTGAAAGCGTTGAAGAAGAAAAATAATTCACTGAATCCATTGTCAACCCGTGATAAATTCAAAGCCTTCATGAATGCCAACAGCACCCTTACGGACACCGGCTTTATATCCTATGAAATTCTGGAAATACCACGGATAAAGGGCAGTGAGCAGGTTATACAAAGCAAAGTAAAGGAAATCAGGAACATCAACGGCAGGAAGGTAGAAATAACAGCCATAATAACCCTGAAGCTTGAAAAGGACGGCTGGAAGATCCATGACAGGAGCAGGGAGTAGTATTCTTCACTCAATGCTTATTCTCTTCCAGGCGCCGGGGTTTGCGGTTCATGATAACGTGTTATGTTGTTGACACAATCGTAATTTCGTTTATTATATTTTTTCGTATTTGATCCGCAGCGCCTGAAACCGCAAAGGTGACTATATTAACGTATGAGGATATATTATGGCTGAAAAAAAATCTCCTAAAAAAAACCTGACACCGTCAACAAACGAATTTCAGGGAACCGATATCAATGCCATTCAGAATTCCTTTGTGAACCACATGGAGTACTCCTGCGCGAAAGATGAATACTCCGCGACAAACCATGACCTCTATAACAGCATTGCCCTTGTGGCCCGGGACAGGCTCATTGAGCGGTGGATTGAAACACAGCAGAGATATTATGATGTTGACGCGAAACGCGTGTATTACCTGTCTCTGGAGTTCCTTGTGGGGAGGACCCTCGGGAACAGTCTCATTAACCTGGACCTGTACGATACCTCATCAGATGCCCTGAAAGAGCTCGGTTATGATCTTGAGGAACTCAGGGAAGTTGAATGGGACGCCGGTCTGGGAAACGGCGGCCTCGGCAGGCTCGCTGCATGCTTCATGGACTCCATGGCATCTCTGGAACTCCCTGCGTACGGATATGGAATCCGTTATGAGTACGGAATATTCTTTCAGAAAATTATTGACGGATACCAGGTTGAGACACCGGATAACTGGCTCCGGTATGGAAACCCGTGGGAGTTTCCCCGGGCTGAATACCTGTATCCGGTACAGTTTTACGGCCGCGTGCAGCAGAACAAGGCCCCAGACGGCAGCGTTAATTTCGAGTGGGTTGATACCGACAACATTATGGCAATGGCATATGATACCCCGATACCGGGATACAGAAATAACACCGTGAACAATATGCGTCTCTGGTCGGCAAAGGCAACACGTGAATTCAACCTGCAGTATTTCAATGACGGCAACTACGAACAGGCAATAAATGAACGCACCTATTCAGAAACAATATCAAAAGTCCTCTATCCCAAAGACGAATCATTCCAGGGGAAGGAGCTTCGTCTGAAACAGGAATTCTTTTTCGTATCCGCGACACTTCAGGACATCATCCGCCGTTTCAAAAAATCTCACAGCGACTTCTCAATGTTCCCGGAAAAGGTGGCAATACAGCTCAACGATACCCATCCGTCAATTGCGATACCTGAACTGATGCGCATACTGATGGATAATGAGGGAATCGGCTGGGACCAGGCATGGGACATTACCACGAACACCATGGCCTACACCAACCACACTATCCTCCCTGAAGCCCTTGAAAAATGGCCGGTCCGCCTCATTGAAACCGTATTGCCCCGTCATATTATGATTATCTATGAAATAAACAGGCGTTTCCTTGAAACAATTAAAAAGCTTTATCCGGGCGATACCAACCGCCTGCACCGCATGTCAATTATTGCCGAAGGCCCTGAAAAGCAGGTCCGCATGGCCCACCTTGCAATTGTGGGAAGTCATTCTCTAAACGGTGTCGCAGCATTGCATACCGAGATACTGAAAGCAAATATTTTCCGGGACTTCTATGAAATCTGGCCGGAAAAGTTCAACAACAAGACCAACGGCATCACCCAGAGAAGGTGGCTGAAGCTCTGCAACCCGGGCCTCTCATCCCTCATTTCATCGAAAATCGGTGACGCATGGACAACAGACCTCTATGACCTGAAGAAAATTATCCCCTTCGCTGATGATCCCGCATTTCAGGAACAGTGGCAGTCGGTGAAACGACACAACAAGGAACTACTTGCTGAATATATACGAAAACATAACTGTATCGATATAAATGTTGACTCCATCTTCGACTGCCAGATCAAACGGCTCCATGAATACAAACGGCAGCTCCTCAATGTCCTTCATGTAATAACCATGTACAACAGAGTAAAAAATAATCCTGATGCTGACGTTGTTCCCCGCACCGTTATTTTTGCCGGGAAATCAGCTCCGGGGTATTTTATCTCCAAATTGATTATTAAGCTCATTAACGCGGTTGGTGATGTGGTAAACAACGATCCCGATATCGGAGACAAACTCAAGGTTGTGTTTATCGCCAACTACTCGGTATCTCTGGCGGAAAAAATAATTCCCGCCGCGGACCTTTCCGAGCAGATATCCACGGCAGGAAACGAGGCTTCCGGAACGGGTAACATGAAATTCGCCCTGAACGGCGCCCTCACAATTGGTACACTTGACGGCGCGAATGTTGAGATAATGGAGGAGGTTGGCAGCGACAATATATTTATTTTCGGGCTCACCGCCGACGAGGTGGGTGACAAAAAATTTTCCGGCTATAACCCCCAGGCAGTATATCAGGAGAACCGGGAACTGCGGCAGTGTATTGATATGATCAGTAACGGCCATTTTTCGCATGGCGATGCGAATCTCTTCAAGCCATTAACAGACTCACTGCTTTACCATGGTGACCAGTATATGCTGTTTGAAGATTATGAATCCTATGTCCGGTGCCAGGATATAGTAAGCAGCACCTACACTGACAGGAAAAAATGGACCCGCATGTCAATCCTCAATACCGCAAATATGGGGAAGTTTTCCACTGACAGAACTATCAGCCAGTATGCAGAGGAAATCTGGAGCGCGAAACCGGTCCATGTTGAAATACCGATAAAAAAATCATCAAAAAAATAATCTGTCCCGGTGCTATTGTTCCTGTTTTACCAGGATTATTATTTCATTCTCTTTTTTCTGTATAAAACCCGCGAATTTTCTGAACGCAGGATAATCCTCCACGGGTATCCTTTTCGCTTTATATACTATTTCACCTGCAACCCGTATTGAATTCCCGTTTCCGGTTTTCTCATAGGTATAGCGGGCGGCAAACTTTTCATGTGAGAATGAAGCATTTTCAGGAAGCCGGTAAATTGTGTAGCCCGCTGGTATAGTATAGTCAATACTCTCTTTTACACTGTATTCGGCGCCTAAAACGACAGGAAAATTTCTGGATTTCCTGATCGCATAATTCTTATACACTCCTGACTCCTGCATAAAAGCCCTGAAGAGAATCTGACCGTTTTCATGCTGCACGAAATTCGGCGCCTTGATTGTATAGGAGTATGAAACAGGGGCGTCCTTTTCAGCGTTCAGCACTTTCAGCGCTTCAATGGTGGAACCGGTAAAGCTGTTATTCCAGTATTCTGAGATTTTCGTTTTTAGCCGGTTCCTGTCCATAAGACTGTACCGTATTGACGGGGCAAACAGTCCCCCCTCTTTTATGAACCTTCGCTGAATGACTGCACGTCTGTCATCATGAATGCTGACGGTATTTGAAATAGAAAGTCTGTTCTGCGAGAAAAGTCTGCTTTTGACCGGCATGAACCGGAAACCGTTTTCATTTACAACAAATGCAGTAACACCATAATCAGAGTCAGGAATCTCCCTGAAACCGGAAAACCGGGAGGTCCCGTCCAGGAAAAATCCCCCTCCAATATTCACATAGCAGATCGCATGATTAAAAATACCAAGATAGGGAAAGGAAGTATCGGCACCTCCGCGGTTTGATGTCCGGACAAGAGCTATCGCTGCGTCAATTCCCGCGGCGCGGAGCATTGCCGTGAGAACCAGACTAATGTCTTTGCAGTCCCCCATCCTGGAATGATATGTTTCATCTGACCGCCGCGGCTGAATGCTTCCAATGCCAAGTTCAAAACCGACATACCGTATTGTTGAGGTGACATGATTGAATATTTTCCGTACTTTCTCAATATCACTGTCTCCCGGTGTAATCAATGCGGCAAGGTCACGTGTCATTTCCTCACTCATGACAATTCTATTATGGATCAATCTCATATACCAGGTATAAAGCTCCTGCCAGCTCCTGTGTGTGCCGCATAATACCGTGGGTATTATTTCCGAGTAATGGGGCATGGAGGATTCTTTGATATAGGGCTCAATGTTGTTCACGGTAACACGGTATATCGACCGCCCTGATGTACGGATTTTTTTTACCTTTCCCTTTGTAAATCCACGAAGGTGAAAATACAGTTTTTTCTGTTCCGGAACACTGATAACGGTATTGCTCTTCAATGTCCGGTAGCTGCTTCCCGCAAACACCCTTGCGCCGAAATAGTTTTTATATATCTCACCGCTTCTGCTCGTTATCCTGTACCGGAACCGGACGACACTTCCTTTTCTCAGGGAGGGAGCACGCACAATGCAGGCAAGAAGATTATAATACAGCCTGCTGTCAGGGTCGGAAAGGGACCGGGTTATATATTCAGAGGTATCAACTTTCTCATTCCCGTTGATAACAGAGCACTCGATATTTTCAAGGCGGTCTGTTGAAGGATCAAGGACGACACTGAATTGAGAAAAAGCCTGTACCGCGCTTTCATCATGAACTGCTGCAACCTGATGCACCCGTTTTTCATAGGAACCATCATCAAGGACCCGATAGGCCGTTTCATTGAGAAGATACACCGCAGACTCATTTCTGAAGGCAGTACCTTCCAGCGCAAGCTGTTCCGGGTCCTTTTTTTCGAGATACCGTTCAATGGGAACATCCGCAGGGTCAATAACCGCGAGATAGCGTTTTAATGCAAAATTTTTCGGATCAATCTCCATTGATTTACGGAGATAATATTTCGCGAGTAGGTCATTCCCCAGTTTGTGATATACTATGCCTGTCTGAAGAATCGCACTGTTGTGACATGGCGACATGTTCAGGATCGAAGAAAGGAACGGCAGCCTGGAACGGTCTCCCTTCACATTGCCGGATATCGATGAAAGCCTCAGGCGAATCCTGGTACTGTTCGGAAACATAGAAAGCCCCCGTGACAGCACTTCCATCGCCTTTTCGTACTGTCCGGATTTCTCGAGACACGATACATACTGCTCCAGCACATCGGGAGATGACTTTTTCTCCGTATATAATTTCCCGAATAATTCAGCGGCTTTACGGAACTGCTTCTGTTTCATTGCCCCTTGTGCCGCAAGCTCTATACGGAATTCATTATAGCGGGAGGACCGTATCTTTTCAGATATCTTCCCAGCCTGATGATACCATCCTTTCCGAAGCAGCAGCTTACCCTGAAGATAAAAATACATTGGTGAATCAGGATCAATTTCATTGATTTTCGCGATACACGGCTGTGCTTCATATACTCTATTTTGATTCAGTCTGAGTTCAACGATGTTTTTCAGGGCCTCAATATTACGGGGATTATAGCCCAGTGACTTCCGGAAATGAAGGTCCTTCGCTCCCCACCGTTTCTCGAGTGTCCCGAGATAATACTCTGATGGTGACGCATATTTTCCTGAAGCTTTCACAGCATCAAAAAATCGTATTCCCTGGCGGTCCTTCTCATTGTGCAGCCCTGACTGCAGATATAAATACCCCGCACAGAAATTCTCTTCCGGCGACAAATCCTTTCTGCCATGCAGCATACGCAGGGAATGAAAATATGAAACACCGGCAGGATGCGCTGTCCCGGTACATGCCGAAAACAGTGGCGCCTCCCTGATGGAAACCGGTTCATCGTCACAGTCCGTTAAGCGGAGTGATATTTTGATATTCTTTTTCTCATGGGAACCGGTTTTCACGAGAATTCTGTGGATCCCCGCCGAAAGCCTGACACCTACTCTGTACTGGTCTCGTGTAAATGAATGCAGTTCTCTCCCGGAGTAAACCTTTGTACCGTCAACAAAAATATCTGTATATCCGGACCTCCCAAGGTGAAGGATATACTGACCCTCTTCAGAAATGCTGAATGCAGTAAGAAGATAGAACAGGGAATCCTCAGTAGACTCAAAAATCTCATTCATATCCACAATGCCCCGTACATCAGCAGAGGCACGGAACCATGAAACCTCACACCGTTTTCCCCGGTACACTGCGCTTTCTGAAATATTTTTTTCAGGAGATAATTGATTGCTGAATCCGGAATAGCTTCTGTTCAGGAAAGGCCCCGTCATCATGAAGGAGTGGAAAAAACCCAGGGAATCCCGTATTCTCAGGGCCTCACCGGTATTACCCGTTTTCCAGTGAATATCATTTTCAAGCAGTCCCAGGCGCCCCTGGAGATACCTGTTTCCCGTCACTCCGGGGCTTGCTGATCTGATCCTGCCGCAGGCGGCAAGGCCGTCTTTGTAAAGTCCGGGATATTGTAATAACTCTTGTATACGAAAAAGATTTGTTTCAATCTGAAGAAGGTCACGTTGAGTACAGATACCCTGTACAACAGAATTCAGCGCCCCTGAATAATCACCGAGGGCCTTTCTGGTAAAAAATTCACTTTCGTTATCGGCATCCCCTGAAAGGGGAAACACCGCAACAAAGAAGAATACTGCAATCATAACAATAACTGGAATTTTTTTCTTTGACGAATTCATAGCCCCGGGTATATTATCCATGTAGTTTCTCATACAGACATACAAAAAGCCTGAAATCCATTTCTTTCCGGCCCATGGCTGGAGAGAACATACTGTCATTTCTCTGTTAGAATAGACAGCATGAAATACACTGAAGGATAATTGTAACATATAAAAAACAAATGATGACAAGTACAAAAAATAAAATTTCCCGGAGATACAGGGTCATTGCGGCTTCCGTTATTCTCCTGGCAGCTTCAGCAATTATTATTGCAACCGGCCGCAACACAATGAGCAGATCCTATATTTCCGATCTGGAAAACCCCTTTTTCGATGTGTTCACCCTTTATTTTTACGATGAAAAGGATGAAGCAAAACAACGCCTTCTTCAACTCATGGAAAAAGATACATACCGGACCCATGCATTTATTAATTACGGTATTATACAGGAGCGGGAGGAAAACTATACGGAAGCGGAAGCATATTACAGGAAAGCATTGAAAGACGGCGACCACGGTGCGCTGCTGTATCTTTACAGTGTGATTAACGCCTTTACCCCTGCAAACCTCCTGCCCCTCCTTGATTCGCTGACCGATATTGACAGTTCACACACATACTGGATTGAATATGAAAAAGCAGCACATTATATGAAAGTACAAAATAAGGAACAGGCCCTTGTCCACCTGGAAAAAGCGGTGCAGTCCGGTTTTTACTCTGCGTCACTGATAACTGCAGACCCTGCATTCAATGCAGTACGTGAAAACCCGCGGTATCAGTCGCTGCTCAGGGAAATTGGAAACAACAGAAGTAATTTCAGGTCTCTGAAGCATGCACTGGAAAAAGCAGAGGAAAAGCTCTTTGTAAAGCTCCCCTATGGACTCGCGAAGGAACTGAAACCATATCTTGACCTTAACGGGCGCCGTTTCCCCGCGGCAGAGGAACAGCTTACATCACTCCTGAGAACAGATCTGCAATTCAGGGACCGTTGTGTGGTGCTTTACTGGCTCGCGGGAATGCGTGCGAAGAAAGGTGATTTCAATGGCGCGCGAACATACCTGACACAGTTCACAGCAATGATACAGTCAGAAAATACAGACAGAACAGGGTTTAAAAAGGTTGTACGGACATATCAAAAAGATATCCTTCATAATGACCCGATACTGAAAAAGATCGCGAACTAATTATCACACCACGCCTGTAATATTGCAGGGGGATGCTATAAACCCGGATTTCTCACAACCACCTCGCAGCAGTCGTCACCCCTGTTCAGGTTTTTTCTGTGCTCCACATGCAGTGTTTTATCCTTTCCGAACAGCCCCTGAAAAATCCCCTGATATGTCTGCACCGTCACAATCCCGCAGTCAGCTATCCCTGCTTTTGCGATCATTTTCTGTGTTTCACAATCAGTGACCCGCACTGTAATTTCACCATGTTCCATGGTGAGATCTCTTCCCTCAATTTTCAGAACATCACTGAGTATCTGCAGGGCCTCAATAAAACTGTCGGGCCACACCGGGTCCGGAATAATTGAAGTGCGTATTTTTTTTCCGAATCCGTATGCAAACCTGGTCCATGCGGCAACATCCATTTCCCATGCAGTGTCAATCCCGTATTTTTCGGCAACAGCCAGGAACCACGCCCCGTCAAGCCGTGTGAAAGAATACTGTGCCATATCAATCAGCACGTCTTTTGATATTTTTTTTTCTGATATTTCCATGCTTCCGCCTCCCGTTTCCATGTATCGGGAAATCATAGGCTGCCCGGACACCATGTCAAGGATTAATAGAGCAAACGTTCTTTTTCTGCGGGGCGATATAAGGGGCTATTTGCCGATACAAAACCGGCTGAAAATTGAATTCAATACATCATCAGGGGATATCTCTCCCGTTATTTCCATGATGGTGTCGATAAGCTCCTGCACAACAAAGGCGATAATTTCCGGCGGCTCACCTCCGCACATAAGGGATTTCACCCTTTCGCATGCGGTAATAGATTCCTCGAGAAGTCCGATAACTCTCATGTCTGAAATAAAGAAATTTCTGTACTCAAGAAATTCACTCTGCAGGCGCAGGGACAGCTCCTTCTCCAGCTCCTTCAGGCCGCTCCCGGTCTTTGCTGAAAAGGGAATAAGGGGATACCCGGTTTCCCCGGCAAGGCTTTTCAGCCGTTCCGCTTTTTCAACTTCCGGAACAAGGTCAATTTTATTTGCAAGACAGATGGTTTCTTTTTCCGGTACTGATGAGAGGATTTCCCTGTCAGGGCCGGAAATGCCCTTTACCGCATCAATGACCATAATTATTACAGGGGATGACAATATTTTTTCACGGCTCATTTCAATTCCGCGCTTTTCTATCTCACAGCCGGGGACATCTATTCCGGCAGTATCAAAAAGATTCACGTGAATACCGGCAAACTGAATTGTTTCCTTTATCAGGTCCCTCGTGGTACCGGGGATGTCCGACACAATTGCACGCTCGGAGTTGAGAATACAGTTTAAAATACTGGATTTCCCGACATTCGGTTTCCCCACAATGGGAACATCAATCCCGTGTGACAGCCTCTCTCCAACCCTGCATCGTCCCATGATGTCACTGAGAAGCTCCTGTATTGCATCTATTGCCGCCGCTGCCCCCGACTCCGGCGCAAACTCCTCATCTTCATCGGCAAAATCAATACGGCATTCAATATCTGCTTTCAGGTGAAGAAGGCTATTTCGTACATCGTGGATTTTTTCCCGGAGAGAACCATGCATCTGTTTCAGCGACGCCTCTATTTCCCATTCGCTGCGTGCGCTGATTATATGATTTATTGCTTCAGCCCCGGTGAGATCAATCTTGCCGTTAAGAAACGCGCGTTTGCTGAACTCCCCCGGTTCCGCATGCCGTGCCCCGCATGATATGAGAAGTTCCAGTATACGTTTCACGATGATCGGATTACCATGACAGCATATTTCAGCCATCTCCTCACCGGTAAAACTTTTAGGCGACTCGTAATATACTGCTACAACATCATCAATTATTTTTTCCCCGGAAATGATTGATCCATACACAGAATACCTGGGGACCAATGCACCGGGCCGGCTGAAAACGCGGTGGAGAATATTCAGTGATTCGGGCCCGCTCACCCGAATCACTGCAATTGGAGCCTGTAATAATGGTGTTGATAATGCACAAATTGTTTCTTCTGTCACATCTTTCTACTGGTGATTATTTATTTGGTGAAATCTTCACTTTCCTGTAAATTCCCTGGCCTTCACTTTTCGTGATGACCCGCGAATCGTTCTGCAGTGTTAAATGTATAAGTCTCCGTTCAAAGGGATTCATCGGTTCAAGGACCCATGGTTTCCCCGTACGTATTACCTTGATTGCAATCTCCCGGGACATTTTTCTAAGAGCGCGTTCACGCTTTGCCCGGTATGCCTCAATATCAAGAATAATTTTTTTCTCTGTTTTTGTCTGATGGTTCACAATTAAATTAACGATAAATTGCAGGGCCTCCAGGGTTTTTCCCCGTTTCCCGATAATCAGTCCGGAATACTTGCTTTCCAGTTCAATATAAACCTTATTTTCACCTTCTTTCAAATCCCGCACATTACCATCAATCCCCATTTTTGTAAGAATAGATTTAATAACTTCAGACGTCAATTCTCCCACATCAACGGTGTTCTCATTGTAATAAACCCGAATTTTAGCAGGCCGGGATACCCCAAATCCAAATATACCGCTCTTACCCTGATCCAGAATTTCAACTTCAACATCCGATGTAGTACTGATTCCCAGCTGCGCCAATGCTTTTTTTGTGGCATCATCAGCGGTTTTTCCCTCAACTTCTAGTACTTTCATATATACCTCCCAATAAATGACATGGTATATCATTTATTAATAGAAAATAATTTCAAATTGCGCTTCAGCTGTTTTATTTCTTTATGAATGAAACGCTGACATTCTGTTCACGCCTGAATTCGTTACGCTGCCGCCTCCTTTGCAGGTTTTCTGTTAATATACACCTGGTGCAGCACCTGCAGTACGTTCTGCATGATCCAGTAAATGATAAGACCGGAGGGCATGTTCCAGAATATTACTATAAAAATTAACGGCATCAGCTTGACAAACATCTGCTGCTGAGAGGAATCGCTGCCGGGTGTCATCTTCTGCTGGAGAAATGTTGTTACCGTCATAATTATCGGGAGGATATTAATATTGAAACCGCTGATCTGAAACACCGTATCAGGCAGAGAAAGGTCATTTATCCACAGGATAAAGGGCGCTTGCCATAAATCTATTGAATTTATAAAAGCACTATAGAGCGCAAAGAAAAACGGCATCTGCAGAAGCAGCGGCAGACATCCGCTCAGAGGGTTAACTTTCTCTTTTTTATACAACTCCATAACTTTCTTGTTCATTACTTCCGGTTTATCTTTAAACTTTTCCCTGATTTCCTTGATCTTCGGGTTCAATTCCTGCATCTTGCGCATGGAATCCGTAGATTTTATGGTAAGGGGCATAAGTAATATTTTTGACAGAATTGAAAATATAACCAGCGCCCATCCGAGATTTCCCACAAGGAGATTTATCTTAAAGAGGGCCCATAATACAAAGTCCCGTATCGGTTCAATCATCCAGTTTATATCTGCCGCGTCGTTAAGACTTGTATCAACAGCCACAAGTTTCTCTTTGTTCTTTTCCCCGACATACACCTTGAACGACCGGCTTATACTCCTTCCGGGATCCATGGCCTCTACGGGGACATACATTCCGGTCCGGTACCCGTGATTTGTTCTTCCCTCATGGATTACACCGGCACCGCTGAAATTATCCGCCACAAGAACCATGAGAAAATACCGGCTCATAAGGCCGACCCACTTCACCGTTCCCCGTTCACGTACAGTATCAACGGCGCTTGACAGCAACCCTCCCCCCTGGGAACCGCGCTCAAAACTGTTATTGATATGATAAATACTGTTAATAGTGTTGTAGCTGTTGTTGAAATCCATTGTGGGGCCGATAAAATCAGGACCGGAGGCAATAAACATGTTATTCGGCAGGGACACTTTACTGCTCCCCTTGTTGGTAAAACGGTATTCCAGGTTAAAGTAATATTTATCTTTATGGAATGTATAAATTTTCTCAATTCTGATCGGCGTTCCCTGCATGTTCCGCGCAACAGTATAAAATGCAACTTTCGAATCTGAAACTTTTTCAACATTCCACAGTGCACTATTGAGCTCATTACCGCGCAGAAACTCTTCATCACTCTGATAAAAATTCAGGTCCTGTATTCCCGTTGCGTTGATATTATTGCTTTCAAGGACCTTGTGAGGAACTACAAGCTCAATCTGCCTGTCTTTATAATTATATATTAGACTTGTTATCACCCCGCCTTTGTTGGAAAGACGTATATTGTATTTCTGTGTTTTCAGGGACACATTTGTCTCTGCAATATTCCCCGCCCTCTGGACCTGTAATCCTGCCGGTGCAGCAGTTGAAGTCGTTGCCGCTGTTTCCTGTGCAGCATTCTGCCGGTCTGATGCAGAAGGCTGTCCGGCAGTTTCCTGGCGGGCTCCACTATCAACAGCAGCCGGATGAGGGGGAGGCGCCGGCTTAAATATTGCATACCACAAAAGCCACACCCCCAGAGACAATGTGACAGCAAGTAACATTTTCTTATCCATAATAACTCCAACCTGTAATGAAATATATCAATGTTCAGCAGGACAAACAGCGATAACGGAAACAATGAGTATTTTCCGGAATCCTGCAGACACTATATCAGAGAATAATCAACATACAAAGAACTACATGAGAGGGTGCAGAGAGGGAAATGGGGACTAATCACGGAACAGGGTCATATCCGCCTTCACAAAAAGGGTTACACCTGATAATTCTTTTCACAGCCAAATATACACCCCGAAAGGGGCCATGTTTTTTTATCGCACCGACAGCATAGACCGAGCATGTCGGATAAAATCTGCAAGCCTGCGGCAATACAGGAGAGAGCACCATCTTATACAACTCCACAAGTAGAATCAATACAAAGCTTAATCCTTTTCGTATGTATGCTCTGATTCTCATGTCAGCAATCCCGCTTTTTTAAATACACTCGCTATAGTATGCTTTATTTCAGAATAACCTAATAATTGAAAATCATTATCCGGCTGAACTATAATATAATAACCCTCATGCAAATCCGGCAGTAATTCACGACATACAGATCGTACTATTCTCTTTGCCCTGTTTCTCATTACCGCATTACCATACTTTTTTCTTATTGCGATTCCAATTTTAACATTTCCGTGCAGTGTTTTTTTTTCTGTTATATTCTTCCGGGCATATTCATCATGTATGCCGCCGTAATTACATGGTAATACAATAACTCTTACACCGTTTCCCTTAAATCGTCTTCCTCTCGTAAAGACCTTATGAAAAACTTTCCTCCCTTTTAAAGAATAATTCTTTTTCACAAATCTCCCGGCAGCAAGAATCTACTTGCTCAGCTTCTCATCAGAAACGGTAAGTTTATATCGTCCTTTTCTTCTTCTCCGGCGTAATACTTCTCTTCCTTCAGGGGTACTCATTCTGGCCCTGAAACCATGTTTTCTGGCACGTTTGAGATTGCTGGGCTGAAACGTTCTTTTCATATTTATCACCTCTTCACAATTATTATCAATTAATTGCTGTATTGAATTTTATTATTTCCTCTCCGCAGGAACCATGAAAACGTAATTCTTCTCTGTTGTGCCTGAGATTTCGCAAGACCGATTCAACATGATATGAACTCGCTGGCTATCGCAGCCTGGAGAGGTATTTTTCCTATATTAAGAGAAAACTACAAAATCAGAACAATTATTTAAATTATTTTACTTTGAGTCAATACAATTTTATCAATTAAGCTATTATTAATCAACAATTCCAGTTAAAATCAAAAAATATTTAATTTTATTAATGTATAATTTCACAAATCACCGGGATATCCAGGTACATGAAAAATCATTCCCTGCGTAATCACTGATTCTTTTTCTTGACCTTCATGATGGAGCACCATAGTATTATCCTCTTCCATAAAAACGGAGTATGATGGACACAATAAAAAGGACAACCTTCACTACAGTTACCGGCATAATGGATCCTGTGCGCCTGGACCAGTACCTTGCACGCAGGTTCAGCTATTTAAGCCGTTCGCAATGGCAGCAGGAAATTAAATCCGGTAAAATCGAGATTAACGGGGCCCCCGCACACCGGCCGCACCACAGGGTCATTTCCGGTGATACACTGCTGTATTCCGGCAGGGAGATTGCTGAACCGCCTGTCAATACTGACTTCGGAATACTGTATGAAGATGAAAACCTGATAGCTGTCAGCAAAAGCGGTAACATCCCGACACACCCATCGGGAAGGTTTTTCAACAACACCCTCTCCATGGTGCTGCAGAATCATTACGGACACCCGGTATACCCGCTCCACAGACTCGACAGGGAGACATCTGGTATTATCCTGTTCGCGAAAAACACTGATTTCGCATCCCTTATGCATACGCATATAAAAAACGCATCCAAAACATATATTGCCGTCGTACATGGAAATATGGAAAGCAGTGAAATCCGGATTACTGCACCGATTGGAAATGATTTCACATCACCGGTACGGAAGAAACGCGGTATTGAAGATTCAGGGGAATCCGCCATCACAGTAGTCCGCAGACTTTTCTGTTTTGATACGTACACACTGGTGAAAGCGCTCCCTGAAACCGGCCGTCTGCACCAGATACGGGTACACCTGCACCACTGCGGATATCCGATACTCGGGGATAAACTCTACGGCCTTGATGACACATTCTACCTTGAATTTATTGAACGGGGACTAGATGAAGAGCTTCTTGAAAAACTCACCTTTCCCAGGTCAGCGCTGCATTCACGGTCATACAGTTTTTATCACCCCCTTATGAAAAAAACGCTGCACCTCAAGTCACCTCTTCCCGGGGACATGAAATCATTCATTTCCGCAAGGAGATCCTGAAATGTCATCACCCACTATCCCCCCCCGGGCAAAACTTTTTACCGGCATCATTACAAACTCCGACGAACTGCTGTCCCGTGCGGAAAAAGTCCTCATAAAAAAATACGGCCCTGTGGACTTCAGGACATTAAAAATCCCCTTCACCCACACGGACTATTACAAGTCTATTGGCACAAATCTTTTTAAAACATTTTTCTCTTTTGAAAAGCTTATAAAGCGGGAACATATTGTTGATATTAAACTTTTCACAAACAAGCTTGAGGATAAAATTTCCAGGGGTGAAAAAAGAAAAATCAACATTGATCCGGGCTATCTGACCCTTTCCAACGTGTACCTCGCGAGCTGCAAGGAATACTTCCACAGAACATATCTTGCAAAGGGAATTTATCTTGAAAACGAATACCGCTATGTTGCAAAACAGTTCGAATTCTGGGATTGGACCTATCCCGATTACCGGAAACACGAATATCTAAGTTTTTTTTACAACATACGAAAAATTTATTACAATCAAATACGGTAATCTTCTCATGAATACTCAGCCGGCAGGAATTATTTATTGACATATGCCTGCTGTTGCCGATACAATATTAAGGTAATGAGAGAAAAAGATACCATCAGGCGCAAACGAAGGGAAAAGCAGAGTCAGAGGGAAACCTCGTTCCCTCCCGACAATCCGGCGCTGTCTGTTGAAAAGCAGAAAGCAAGGGACCTTCGGCATTCATCATGGTGGAGAAATAAAAAATCATCCGGGATATGTTATTACTGCAAAAAAAAATTCGACCCTGATGATCTGACAATGGACCACCTTATTCCGGTTTCGAGAGGGGGGAAGTCGGAAAAAATAAATCTTGTCCCCGCCTGTAAAGAATGTAATAATAAAAAGAAATACCTTCTTCCCGGAGAATGGGAGGAATATTTGCACAGGATTCTTCATTCATAAAGGACAGCAGGATACCATTTCCATGTCAGAAAACAACGAACAAAAAGAGATTGTAAAAAAGGGCGAAGTCGTTATCATTCAGGGCCAGGACCCTGAATTCATTCATTTTCTTCATAGCGGCAGTCTTGAAATATTATCATCCCCTTCCGAATATGAAGGACTTGATCCTGACATTATTATTGAGCATGGAACCCGTGTAGGAGTTATTCAGGGAAAGTCTCTTATTTCAGGACTCAGTATTCTGTTTACCGAGCCCTACCAGAAGTCAATCCGCGCGATAGAAGACTCGGAATTAACAAAATACCCCATCCAGGAGGGCGGGTTTAAGCAGATATGCACAAAAAACATTTCTCTTTCCATGAACATTCTCGTCCATTTGTATAAACGCCTTGAGCTGTCACTCACAGATGCCACAAAATATACCAAGCTGTACCAGAACCTTTTAAAAATTAATGACAATATTTCACTTTTAATGAAAGAGCTGGCCAGCTCATTTACCGCGGACAGGCTGCTGAATCGTGCGGACAATACACACGGAACCTTTGTGAAAAACGGCGGGGAATTCCCATCCCATTTCGATGCGAAATTTCTTATTGCCGACAACAGTACTATTCTGAAAAAGAAATATGACTTCCCCGGACTCCCCCTTGAATCGCTTCTTGACATTAAACAGAACGCGTTTCTGAAACGGCTGCTTCAACTTAATCCAAAGCTGATCGGGGAAATAGTTCGTGCCGATACTGGTGTCGCGATATATATGTTCGAGACCCTTTCCGACAATCTCCTGAAGGTACTTTCCAGAATTGAAGCCATTTCAAATGAGATCAAAGATGAACTTTCACTCCTTTACGATAACGAGGAAAGCTGGTCATCATTTCTTGTGGATGATAAAGGATACAATGAACTTATGTCAGGAAGCAGGG